>Ga0302320_10000963_pt1 | contig 69055 bp, 54 predicted proteins | sample Bog_T0_3_FD_202130 | JGI IMG/M metagenome (GOLD analysis project Ga0302320, IMG submission 202130) | Peat permafrost microbial communities from Stordalen Mire near Abisko, Sweden - Bog_T0_3 | ecosystem: Environmental > Terrestrial > Soil > Wetlands > Peat | place: Sweden: Abisko, Stordalen Mire...
GAGACGGCAACGAAATGTCTGGCAATCGCTGCGTTATGCTTTAGCGTTTCAAGCGCCCAGGTACGTGCCGTGTGCGCGTTAGTCATCGTCTCAAGAGTTGTGAAGGTCTTTGACGAGATGATAAAAAGCGTTTCTTCGGCATCCAGGTCGCGCGTCGCTTCGGCAATATCCGTACCGTCAACATTGGAAACAAACCGGAAATTCAGATCGCGCTGTGAATAATGGCGCAAAGCTTCGTAAGCCATGACAGGGCCAAGATCGGATCCGCCAATGCCGATGTTGATGACATTACGGATCGACTTTCCGGTATAGCCCTTCCACTCTCCGCTACGCACGCTGTTGGCGAAGACGGCCATCTTGTTCAGAACGTCATGCACCAGCGGCACAACGTCCACTGCATCGACGAGGATCTCGTCTCCAACTGGAGCGCGCAAGGCCACATGCAGAACTGCCCGCTTCTCGGTGGCGTTGATCTTCTCTCCACGAAACATCGCGTCGATGCGTGAGCGCAAACCAGACTCTTCGGCAAGTTGCAGAAGCAGCTTTACGGTTTCGCCGGTGATGCGATTCTTGGAATAGTCGAGGTAAATGCCCGCCGCCTCAACCTTGAGGCTTTCTCCCCGTGTTGGATCCTGTGCGAACAGGTCTCTAAGATGGAGTGCGTTGTTTGTCGCGGCATGAACTTCAAGGGCCTTCCATGCGCTGCTCTCGGTCAGAGATGGTATGGCTTCTGTCATGTTTCTCTTACTTTCATTTGATCGCTATACTGAGGGCCGCAGCTCCATTCCGCATTGGCCTTGGCTTGACTGGCGGCTTAGGCACACTCGTACAAACTCCGCAGCAAGCGGAGTATGGGCATCGAATCCGTCGTCAGCATCGGGCTCAGAACATTCACGCGATTTTTGAAGATCCACGTCAGATGCAAAGCCAGCATTTCACTTGGACGCTTGCATATCTGTCCCGGATTGCACATGCGTCCCGCGCGCATGCGTCAGGGAGTTCTTTAGTTGCCGGCCGGTATTGGATCAGGACTGTGCAAGAGTGTACAGTCTTTGTCTTCCCTGCAGAGAACAATGGCATTGGCCGCGACTATGGTCCGGCGAGGAGACCGTCATGTCTGAAAATCACGCTTTGAAGTCCATCCCGAAAAAGATACTGTTGCCTGTCGATTTCAGCCCATCGTCTCAAACAGCTCTAGAGACAGCGGCGGACCTTGCTTTGCACTTCCAAGCCGAGATATTCCTTGTAAATGTCGTTCCGTCCTTTTCGGCCTTCACTTCCGAATATGTTCCTCCCCAGGCGCAGTTTCAACAGGAGGCAAAGACCCATGCTGAGCAGCGTCTGGCAAAGGCACTCGCGGTTCTGACTAGCAAGGGAATCAAGGCAGACTCTAGTGTCGAACTCGCGAATGACATAGCAGGCTGCATCATGGAAGTGGCGGAGCGCGAGCATATCGACTTTCTGGTGATCTCCACGCACGGCATATCCGGCTGGCATCCACTCGTGTTTGGATCGGTTGCTGAGAAAGTTATTAAACTCGTGCAGTGTCCCCTCTTGCTTCTTCACTCAGCCGAGTTAGAATCCAACGAAAAAACTCCTTCAGACAGCCCCAAGGAATGGTGGTAGCGAACGTAATAGCCAGTGACCTTGAAGGAACTTGATATGTTGTACCTTGAAACAAACGCAAGGTACCTAGCCGAGCTGAAAGCAATCCGTAAGACGCTAGCCAAGCGACGCTCGATTGCGCCACAGTCATAGCTGAATAACCTGAAGTCTGAAAGCCGCTGCCAGTTTGTCAGCAGCAGCCGAGAAGCAGAAAGGATGCATCACGATGGCTACCACCGAACACGCTATCAACATTGAGAAGGATAAGACCCCTCAACCATTCAGTAAGAACTTCGATCAGTTTGGCAATTCATCGGGTTTCATCTTCGACGTGAGCTTGTCGACGGCGATTGCCGCCGACGGCAAAACTGAAGAGAGAGCGCCAAAGCCCAAGGGGCCGCTCTCGCCCGAGATGCTGGACAAGATGAATCGCTACTGGCGTGCGGCAAATTACCTTTGCATTGGCCAGATATACCTCTTTGACAATCCTCTGCTTCGCTCGCCGCTTACGGCGGAACAGATCAAGCCAAGGCTGCTCGGTCACTGGGGAACCTCTCCTGGACAGAACTTCATCTACATTCATTTGAACCGGCTTATCAAAGAGCATGATGCGGACATTATTTACATTTCTGGTCCGGGACACGGCGGCCCTTCGCTGAATGCCTGTTCATATCTGGAAGGTTCGTACACCGAGGTTCACCCGGAGATCACGCGCAATGAAGACGGATTGCGGCTCATGTTCCGCAAGTTCTCGACGCCGGGCGGCGTACCCAGCCACTGCGGGCCGCACGTTCCTAATTCAATGCATGAGGGTGGAGAGCTTGGCTACTCTCTGATGCACGCATTCGGTGCGGCCTTCGATAATCCGGACCTGATTGTTGCCTGCGTCATCGGCGACGGCGAGTCCGAAACCTGCCCTCTCGAAGGAAGCTGGAAGTCGGTCAACTTCGTCAATCCCGTGCGCGACGGCGCGGTCCTGCCAATCCTTCACCTCAATGGATACAAGATCTCCGGGCCAACCGCTCAGGGACGCACGAGCGACGCAGACTTGAAGGCACTTTATGTTGGACGGGGTTATAAACCCTACTTTGTTGAAGGCGACGACCCAGAGGTCGTGCATCAACTATTGGCTCAAACGCTTGAGGATTGTTACGCCGAGATTCGTGGGATTCAGCAGGAGGCTCGCAAGAACGGATTCAAAAAGCAGCCCGTCTGGCCAATGATTATTTTCCGCACGCCCAAAGGATGGACCTGCCCGAAAGAAGTGGATGGAATCCCCATCGAAGGCACATTCCGCGCGCACCAGGTTCCGCTTGCAACAGTCCGTGAAAACCCGGAGCATCTCAAGATTCTTGAAGCCTGGATGAAAAGCTACAAGCCTGAGGATCTCTTCGATGCGAACGGCACTTTCCTGGAAGAATTGGCGGCTCTATCTCCTGTTGGTAACCGGCGCATGGGAGGCAATCCCCATGTAAATGGCGGACGCGAGTTAATTACCCTGGCGCTGCCGGATTTTACCGACTACGCTCTCGAAATCCCTGGGCCGGGTCAAGTTCTGGCCGAGGCTCCGCGCAAACTTGGCGATTTCTTCCGCGACATCTACAGAGCGAACCCGACTAACTTCCGCATGTTCTGTCCTGATGAAACGAGTTCCAATCGGCTGAACTCCATTTTCGAAGCCACCAAGCGCTGTTCGATGGCCGAGCTTGTCTCGATCGACGATGAACTTGGTCCGGACGGCCGCGTAATGGAAGTGCTGAGCGAGCATCTCTGCCAGGGATGGCTCGAAGGCTATCTGCTTACAGGGCGTCATGGCATGTGGTCCTCGTACGAGGCCTTCGCGCAGGCGGTCGATTCGATGACCACCCAACATGCCAAGTGGCTTGAGCAATGCCGCGACTTTCCCTGGCGCAGGCCGCTTGCCTCCCTCAATGTTCTGCTTACAAGTCATGCCTGGCGCAACGATCACAATGGCTTCAGCCACCAGGCAACCGGATACGTAGACAATGCGCTCGCGCGCAGAAGTGAAGTAATCCGCGTGTATTATCCACCTGACTCCAACTGCCTGCTGAGTGTCTTCGACCACTGCCTGCGCAGCCGCAATTACGTGAATGTCGTCACCTGCGGCAAGCAGCCGCAACTCCAATGGCTCAACATGGACGAGGCTCTTGAGCACTGCTCGCGCGGCGCGTCCACCTGGAAGTTTGCCACCAACGATGAAGGCGGAGAGCCGGATGTAGTGCTGGCCTGTGCCGGCGATGTGCCAACCATCGAGACCTGCGCGGCCTCGTGGCTGCTGCAGAAATACGTGCCGGGCATCAAAGTGCGCGTCGTCAATGTTGTGGACCTGATGACGCTGATGTTTCCCGACAAGCATACGCACGGGATGGACGAAATGTCCTTCAATGCGCTCTTCACTGAGCAGGCGCCAGTGATCTTCGCCTTCCACAACAATCGCTGGCTCATTCATACGCTGGTTCATGGGCGCGCCAATGAAGCGCGCTTCCATGTGCATGGCTATATGGATGAGGGAACCACCACCACGCCCTTTGACATGGTGGTTCTCAATGAAATGAGCCGCTTCCACCTTGCCCTCGACGCATTGAAGCATATTCCTCGCCTCCGTTTGCAGGCCGAGAATGCGATCGGCTTTTTCAACCAGGAACTGCAGCGCCACCACGACTATATCCGCGAGCATCTGGAGGATATGCCGGAGATCCAGAATTGGCAGTGGACCAAGGACTTCAGCGAATCAACCGCGCCCGCTCCGCTGGCCAAGGGGCATCCACAGAAGGCCATGTTCACCGACAGTTAACCTGCGTCGGGTAGAAATCGAGGCGGAGGCCAGCTATCGTAAAATGTATGCGACAGAGGCCTCCGCTTTTTCGACTCCAGCACACAGGGGGAGATTGTGAACGATCCTAAGGCGCCATCTGATTGGCTAAAGATTGACGGTATCGATGCGCTGGTTGAGTTGGCGCTCAATCTGCACTGGTCCTGGAACCATGCCGCCGACGAGTTATGGAAAGCGCTTGACAAGGAACTCTGGGAAACCACGCAAAATCCATGGGTCATCCTGCGGACGGTTTCTCAGGAAAAGATCAAGGCCGCATTGGGCGATGCGGAGTTCCGCGATCGTCTCGACACTCTGCTTCAGCAGGATCGGGAATTCTATCGGGCCGACGCATGGTTTCAACATAAGCATCCAGACACAGCGCTCACGACTGTCGCCTACTTCAGCATGGAGTTCATGCTCAGCGAAGCGCTGCCCATCTACTCCGGTGGGCTGGGCAATGTAGCCGGCGACCAGATGAAGGCTGCCAGCGACCTGGGCGTTCCGGTTGTCGGAGTCGGCTTGCTTTACGGGCAAGGCTATTTTCGCCAGGACTTCGATTCGGAAGGCCGGCAGCAGGCACTCTATCCAATCAACGATCCTGGGCAGTTGCCCATCCGGCCGCTGCGCCAGCCGAATGGCGAATGGCTGCGGTTGCAAATTCAACTTCCCGGCTCAAAGATATGGCTTCGCTGCTGGAAGGTGTCCGTGGGAAGAGCAAAGCTGTATCTTCTCGACACCAACGACTTTGCCAATACCGCGGCTCAGCGCGGGATTACCAGTGAGCTTTATGGCGGTGACGCAGAGATGCGCCTGAAGCAGGAAATTGTCCTCGGCATCGGCGGATGGCGCCTGTTACGAGCGTTGGGCCTCACGCCTGAGGTCTGTCACCTCAACGAAGGGCACGCGGCATTTGCCGTGCTCGAACGGGCCCGCTCTTACATGGAAGATCACAAAAAGCCATTCGATCTTGCCATGAATATCACGCGAGCCGGAAATGTATTCACCACGCATACCGCCGTGAGCGCTGGCTTTGACCGCTTCGATCCCGCGCTCATTCGCACGTATCTGAACCACTATGCAGTCGATGAACTCGATATCTCAGTGGACGATCTGCTCGCCATGGGAAGGCAGAATCAGGAAGACAATTCAGAACCCTTCAACATGGCTTATCTCGCGGTCCGCGGCAGCGGGCAGATCAATGGCGTCAGCAAGCTCCATGGAGAAGTGAGCAGGCAGATCTTCCAGCCGTTGTTTCCCCGCTGGCCGCGTGAGGAAGTCCCGATCGGGTCTGTAACCAACGGCATTCATGTGCCGACCTGGGATTCAGTAGAAGCCGATGCGCTATGGACATCCGCTTGCGGCGCAAAGCGTTGGCACGGGAATCGTCCGGCCGAAGATGACATCCGTCAAATCCCCAATCCGCAGCTTTGGCAATTGCGCTCAACAGGGCGAAAAGGCCTGATCGAGCAAATGCGCAAGCGGTACGAGGGCCAACTCGCCGCGGAAGGCGCGAATCCGTCGGACGCCGTGGGCATTTTCGATGAAAAGGTGCTGACTTTGGGATTTGCGCGCCGCTTTGCCACCTATAAGCGCCCCAACCTTCTTTTGCACGATACCGAGCGGCTCGTGCGGCTGCTGACAAATCCACGCTGCCCTGTTCAGTTAGTTCTCGCAGGGAAGGCTCATCCGCAGGATCTTCCTGGACAGGACCTTATCAGGCAGTGGAAGGATTTCATCAAGCGCCCCGAAGTCAGAGGACGCGTGGTCTTTCTCAACGACTACGATATGATGCTGGCCCAGGAGCTGGTCCAGGGGATCGATCTTTGGATCAACACTCCGCGGCGTCCGTGGGAGGCCTGCGGAACCAGTGGCATGAAGGTCCTCGTCAATGGCGGGCTGAATCTCTCCGAGTTGGACGGCTGGTGGGCAGAGGCCTATTCGCCGGAGGTTGGCTGGGCCATTGGGGACGGGCTGGAACATGGCGAAGACCCTGCGTGGGATGCCAAAGAGGCAGACACTCTTTATACCCTGCTGGAAGCTGAAGTGATTCCGGAGTTCTATGAGCGCGACGAATCCGGGATGCCATGCAAATGGCTGGGACGCATCCGCGAGAGCATGGCGCGGCTCACGCCGGAGTTTTCCGCCACGCGCGCTATCCGCGAGTATACCGAGAGTCATTATCTGCCTGCTGCTTCTGGCTATCGCGATCGGGTAGCGGACGACGGTGCGATTGGCTTGAGTCTGCTCCAATGGAAGCAGGATATTGATCGGCATTGGAGCGAGGTGCGTTTCGTCGGGATGCAAATCAACACCCACGATGGACAGCACTTCTTCCAAGCCGACATCGCTCATGGTTCCCTCACTCCAGATCACCTGAGAGTTGAACTGTATGCGGATTCAGCTGATGGGCAGCGCGCTGGTTGCGAAGTGATGAACCTATCCGGTCCGTGCGCGGATACACCAGGCGCGTTCACTTATTTAGCTCAGGTCTCCGCAGCCCGCCCCGCGAGCGATTACACCGCGCGAATCGTCCCTAGCCACCCCAATGCACTCGTGCCGCTCGAAGCGAGCCAGATTATTTGGCAACGCTGATGACCGGTCTCGCAGTCATGGAACAGGCGCTGAAACTTCTGAATGCAGCAAGCCGCTGTGCCTGGAAGCCGGAAATAGCCATCAGCCGAGGCGCCTGCTGACCTAACGCAGAGTATGTTAACGTGATTGCAAAAGCCATACCTGCCAGCGCTCGCTGCGCTGACAGGCAGGTGAGGCCGTTGGGAGCCGCAGACTTAATTTGCAGCACTCGCAGGCATCGCAGGTTGCCGATGGCCATTTGGAGACCACGACAGGTTGCCGCTCAGAACATAGATAGCGAGTGCGGCAGCGATAAAGACAGCGCCTATCCAGAAGCGCCAGTCACGGTGCATCCGCCGCCAGTACGGACCAGGATCGGGTTCACCTCTGTCGCTGCTATTTCCTTCCGGGTTGTGCTTGCTTCCTGTCATTTCGTCTCCATTGCCTGGGAATATTCGCTGCTGCGCGCAGCCTGGTTGCAGCGTGCGCGATAAACCAAGGCTCGTTGTGCTGTCATAACGTTGGCTTGCTGGCCATCCCAAAGCTCCAAAGCGGGCTGCTGAATGGCGCGCGCAAACGAAAATGCCGACGCCCATGCCATGTGTACTATCCGGGAAAACACAACCAGGAGTCCGTTCAATTCTGACCAGAAAACTGACTGCTCACGATCCGGAAGATTGATTCCTCATTATTTAGCAATGGGGTGGTAGTTTAACTCTGCTCCAGCAAAGATTGGAGAACCGCTCTAGCCGGGGATGTATCCGATTGCTCAGCGCATTCAAATGCCACGTGGAAGACTGCATATGAGGAGGAAGAACGTTTCCTGAAAAGCGGAGACCACCAGGCCGCGGAGCAATGATGACATTTGAGATGACCTGCGTTTTTGCGCACCCCACGCCACACTGCCGCCGCCGCACGCCAACGAGGCGATTACGAAACCGCAGAAGAGCTGAGCTCAAGCGCTCAGGACGACTTGATGGCAGCTTTTGAGAAAACATTTGAGATCGCGAAGCAAGTCCACGCCCTGATGAGGGCTTAAATTGTTATTTATCACAACCTGACGATCATGGGAGGCAAATCGAATGGCCGCTCCGAGTAACACATTGAATTCAGAGTCAACCCGTCTCGTCGGTTCCGACGCGCGTCACCCGATAATCGGATTCGATTCAACGTCCTACCTTCAGTTGGCGCCTTGCCCGCTACGTCCGGTTAAGATTGCAGTGATTGGGAACCACCTCCCCAGGCAGTGTGGAATTGCTACCTTTACGACAGATTTGTGTGATGCAATCGCTGCCGAGTATGGAGCCTCCCAAGTGATGGTGGTCGCTGTCAACGACGAGAACGCAACCTACTCCTACCCGAAGCGGGTGCGATTCGAGATCAGTGAAGGCGATATCACGTCCTACCGGGCGGCCGCCGAATTCTTGAATGCAAGCAACGTCGATCTGGTGTGCTTGCAGCATGAGTTTGGAATCTTTGGAGGCAAATCCGGAAATCACATCACGGAGTTGCTGAAGTACCTCAAAATGCCGGTAGTCACAACTCTGCATACGGTCCTTCGTGAACCGAATCTGGACCAGCGGGTTGTAATGCACAAGATTGCCGCGCGCTCCGAAAGCCTTGTCGTGATGAGCCAATACTCCGCGCGTGTTTTGCAGGAGGTGTTCAATGTCCCGGCCAGGAAGATCGATCTGATTCCTCATGGCATTCCCGACCTGCCTTTTGAAGAGCCCGATGCTTACAAGGAGCGTTTCTCATGTCAAGGCAAGACCGTGCTTCTCACCTTCGGGCTGCTATCTCCTAACAAGGGATTCGAAAGCGTGATTGAAGCGATGCCGCGCATTCTGGCCAGTCACAGCGACGTTGTCTACGTGATTGCGGGCGCCACTCACCCGCACATCCGGGCGCGGGAGGGAGATCGCTACCGGGTTGAACTGCAGGCACTGGCGAAGAAAAATGGAGTGGAAAAGCAGGTTCTGTTCGTCAATCGGTTCGTCAGTCCTGAAGAAATGATTTCGCTGGTCGGCTCGGCCGACATTTACATCACGCCATACTGCCACGAAGCGCAGGCTGTATCGGGAACCCTGGCCTATGCCATGGGCGCTGGGAAGGCCATCATCTCGACTCCATACTGGTACGCCGCGGAAATGCTGGACCATGGCCGCGGAGTGCTGGTGCCGTTTGAGAACCCAGACGCCATCGCAACAGCGACAAACGATTTGCTGGCCAACGATGAGGCGCGCCAGGCTATGCGCGAACGGGCCTACCTTTATGCGCGGAATATGGTTTGGAAACGTGTGGCGCAGTCCTATATGGCTGCCTTCCAACGGGCGAGCGTTCATCATGCAAAGCCGGTTCAAGCGAGGTTTGGCGTACAGGCTGGCGCAATAGACGACGAACAGCGCGTTGTGAGTGCCTAGAGCGAAACTACAGTAAATGTAGCCTTGTAAAAAGTCTCCAGTGTGGCTTTTTCTTGAGGAAAAAGCCACTTGGCGGGTGTGCTTCCGGAATGCACCTACTGTAGTTTCGCTATAGAGAGGACAACAGAGGCAATTCCAGAGTCCTTTCGGCACTGAATTGGACCAAACCCAGAATCAGGTTTTTCGACCCTGCCTGGCTCTTGTTCGGGGGTGGCCGGCGCTTGCGAATTTCGCCCAAACAACGCGGTGACTTTGTTGGCGATCGCGCTGCCCGAATCGTCTTGAGCCGGTCAATAACGAGGGAGTCAGAGTCGCCAGAAACTCCAATTAAGACTGCATGAAGTCCGAGGTGGATGAATGGTGAAGAAGCTGATTGTCTTTGATCTCGACGGAACGCTCGCGGCAAGCAAATCTTCTCTCGATGCAGAAATGTCATCACTTCTGCATGACCTGCTCGGTGTCGTCAAGGTGGCTGTCATCTCTGGAGGCGCCTGGCTGCAGTTTGAAAAGCAGGTGCTCTCCAATTTGCCCCAGGATGACCGTCTTATAAAGCTATCCATTTTACCCACGTGTGGAACAGAATTCTTTCAATACACCGGGAAGTGGAAGAAGCTCTATTCAGAAGATCTTACTGCGGAAGAAAAACAGAAGATCGTCAGCTCCCTGAAGAAAGCCACCGAAGACGCAGGCTTCTCTGTCGAAAAGACGTGGGGAGAGACCATTGAAGATCGTGGAAGCCAGGTAACGTATTCCGCTCTGGGCCAGCAGGCGCCATTGAAAGAGAAAGAGAAATGGGATGCGGATTTCGCCAAGCGGAAGAAAATCAAAACGATTCTTGACACTCTGATTCCCGAGTTTTCGGTGCGGCTCGGTGGCGCGACATCCATTGATGTCACCAAGCCGGGCATCGACAAAGCCTACGGGATCAAAAAGCTTCAAGAGACACTTGGCATTTCTGTGAAAGAAATGATTTACGTAGGAGACGCCTTGTTTGTGGGAGGGAACGACTACCCGGCTGAACAGGCCGGTGTCATTTCCATTCCGGTTCAAGGTCCCAGTGAAACCAAGCGGGTGATCGAAGCGATCATCGCTTGTTTGGACGACGGTCACGAGGCGCGGACCTTTGAGGTGGCAAATGCGACTGTTTGAGGAGTCCAGATGAACGGATTCGCTTTGCGCCGTCTGGGCGTGCTGATGGAACCGGAACCCGGCAATCCCCTGGAGGTTGAAGGCGTCACGAATCCAGCGGCCGTTCGCGGCCCAGATGGGGAACTCTATCTCTTTCCGCGGATGGTTGCAAAAGGAAACTACTCGCGTATTGGCATTGCGCGTCTTGACTTGCCAGATCACCTTCCCGCAGGAGCAGATGCCGGCTCACCGGCTGCATGGGTGTAAATCCAGCGATATTGAGGCATCGAAATCTCGAAGGATTCCCTTCGGCTGGGCAAGCGGAAGAATAGTTGATGAAGAAAACGGCTGTGATCTCTTGTGCTTCTCTGAATAGCAGTGCTTCGGCTTGGGTGTTCTTCACCTCAGCGTATCGACAGGCAATTCAGGTGGGAGCAGCGGCACGGCTCTGGGCAAGCGAGGCAATCTGTCGCTGCGGGAAAGCTGAATGCCGTCCTGCTCCAGCAGCGCTTCGTAGATGGGTGTGCGGCGCCAATGGCGAGCCAGGGCAAACGCGCTCATATTGGCAATCATGAGCGGAAGCACCATGCTATAGCTGCCGGTCATTTCATAGACAATAAGCACGGATGTCATGGGCGCGCGAACGATTCCTGCAAAAACCGCGCCCATGCCCACCACGGCAAAGGCGCCGATAGCGTCGGAAGAGTGGTGGAAGACGGCAACATCGATGTAACCGACCGCGCCGCCCAGCATGGCGCCCATGAAAAGCGATGGGGCAAAAATTCCGCCGGAGCCGCCGCTCGAATAGGAACAAACTGTGGCAACCAGTTTGAGCGCGCAAAAGGCCACCATCGCCAGCACCGGCAGCGTGCCCATCGATCCGGTCAGCGCCAGCGTAAGGGTCTTGTAGGGATCGCCAGCGATGCCGTTCAGGTGAAACAGCGCCAGCGCCACCATCGCCAAACAGCCGGTAGCCAGGCCGCCAATGGCCGGATGCACCCATTTGGGAACGGCTGTCAGGCGCTTGAACTGGGCACGCAACCAGAGCAGCGAATCCGTGAAGGCGACCGAAACAACCGCCGCCAGCAAGCCAAGCACGGCATACCAGACAAGCGAGGAGGCATTGCCGAGCGTATAGTTGCGATTCACATGAAAGACCGGATTCGAGCCAAGAATGGCGTGCTCCACGTAAGCGGCCAAGGCGGCGGCAACGATGACTCCGGAGAGCATCGTTTGATCTAAGTCGCCAATCAGCTCTTCCAACGTGAAGGTGATGGCGGCGATGGGCGCATTGAAGGCAGCGGCGATGCCTGCCGCCATGCCCACGGATGCCATGCGGCGGCGGTTGGTTGGCCCCAGTCGAGCGGCGCGAGCAAGCAAGCTGCTGACGCCGGCGCAGATTTGGACGGTAGGCCCTTCCAGACCCAATGAGGCGCCAGAACCAATCTGAAAAGCACACAGAAAGAATTTGCCTACGGTTTCCCGCAGTGTGATCAGGCCGTGACGAAAAACGAAAGCGACCTTGACCTGAGGGATGCCGCTGCCTGCAGCCGCAGGAGCAAGGTAGGTGAGCCCCAAGCCAGCTACGAGACCGCCCAGAGTTGGGGTAAGAATCGTCCACCATATCCAGCTATTGCCGGGGGCTGCGTTGGCACGGTCAATCATCAACGACTCTGCCCAGCCGATGCTCAGGTGAAAAGCAACGGCGGCCAAGCCGCAGAGCCCACCAGCGATGATGGTGACCGCCAGCAATCGCTGCCTTTCGTTTGGCATTCCGCGCATGAGCCACGCAAACAGGCGCGAGTGTAAACCCGAAAACCTGGCCCAGTAGCGCGCTGATGCCGGAATGGCGCTCTCCAGAGGTCTCACCACTCAAGTATAAAGGGATTGCATTCTTGGCACAGCGTTCATGCGTAGCTTGTCTTTGACCGCCCTGCCTCTATTGAACCTCGTAAGGTTCTGTCCCCGGCATGGAAACGCCCAGAGTGCTGCCGTTACAGTTACGCTCGCGGAAACCTCGGACGATCTGGGCACTTGTTCTGCTCTTATTACACTGGCCGGTATCGACTTGAAGTCAGTTCACGGCGCCAGGATTACGGCGCGTGTGCGCTACGGTAGTCTGAAGAGTTAGAAGCCGCGAAGATTCAACTCCGGTAATCGAGGGATCAAGCGTTATGCGGACTCCCAGAGGCTGCGCCAACGCAACCGTCGATCTGGAAACGGTTCCGGATGATCTGCCGAACGCTGATGCCGATGCCGGGCTGCGGGCGGTGGACCACACTCACAGCAGGCCGCTGACCGCCTTTGAGGCGCTTCGCGCACTGGCCAAGTCTATTGGCCTCTCGGAATCACGCTCGGGCATTTGATCAAGCAGGACCGCGTTCAACAGTGACTTGTGAACCTTGATGCGCCCGTTGTATTCGATAAACCCCAGCTTGCGAAATCGATTCATGAAGAAGCTCACACGGGAACGGGTGGTGCCGATCATCGCCGCCAGGGTCTCTTGCGAAATCTTTGGGATATATTGTTCCGGCTCGCCCGGCTCGCCAAATTCCGCCATGATCAGGAGTATCCGCGCAAGGCGCTTTTCACTGGAGTTGAAAAGCTGATCGACCAGATCAGCCTGGATGCGCATACTGCGCTCCAATATGAACTTCAAAAAGAGGTCTGAGAGGCTATGCTCCTCATGCATCATACGGATCATTTCGTCCCGTCTGATTTTGAGAGCGGTGCAGGGGGAAATGGCAGTAGCCGTGGACAAACGCAGACCAGGAATGGCCGCAAGAGCTCCCTCCCCCACAAATTCACCTGACGAGATCAGGGTGATGGTAGCTTCCTTCCCGGCTACGGAAACGACCGTGACCTTTGCGCGGCCCTTCTGAAGGAAAAAAACCGAATCCGCCGGATCTCCCTGAGAAAAGAAAACTTCCTTCGGCGCCAACTGGACGATTCTTCGCCCCAGGCCGGCGCTCGCCAGAAAGGCGGCGGCATCGAATTCCGGCTTTTCAAGTACAACCATAGAAGTGCCTCTTTCCGATTGCGACCCTTGCAGATCGGCCTATGAAGGGATGTGCTGCCACATTGCCACGTGGCGACCAAAGCAGGTGCGCAACATTTAAAAAATCATCGCGTGCACACTAAAACTCCAACTCTCGTCTCCAACTATACGCCAGTTGGAAAAGTGGTGTTCACTTTTGCTCACCATTCTGGGAAATATTTCAGGTGTCTTGATTTTAGTGACGTCACTATGGAGTCTGATGTAGCGCGCCGAGAATCTCGCCGCAAGAGCTATCACTTTGATAGTATTACAGCGACGGCAGCTTCAGGTTACAAGGCGAGGCGTCGCGTGTTAAGAAAGAACGGAATCGATGCTTCCTCCACATAAGACGCGTGAATTGGCCCGCAGCCTCGTTGCCAGCGAGGCAGATGAAACTACGGCATCCCTGCATACCGAACCTGCGGCTGTGCGCGTTTATGAGAGGCTGCGCCGGCAACTCGGGTCCCCCGTGGGAGTTGACGGTTTTCAGGTGCTCGCTTCCCGTGCCTTGGCTATGGCCAAGTCGCAATCGCCACGGCTCAGCGCGGTGCAGGTTACAGCGAACGGAGACTTGCGTGGTCTCGGCGAAGTTGAATCTCAGACGGACCCGGATGAGAATGGCGAGGCTGGAATCATTCTGATTGCGCAGTTGCTCGGCCTGTTTCTTACCTTGCTTGGCGAGGCAACAACACTGCGCTTGATCGAGAATTTACGCCTTCAGGTTAACGTCAGCACAGAGCCGGCCGCGGCCGCCGAGGACACGGTAACCTCAGCGGCCGATGGACCGGTAATGACCGCGGCTTTCGAGGACCTTCTGGTGGAAATTGACCGGCTGAGGAATGTGAGCGAACATATTGAAACCCTCGCTGACAAACATCCCGGCATGGAAGATGGACTCGTGAGTGTTGCGGGAAACATTCGCGGCATCGCCACCGTTCTGGACGTTTTCACACTCATCCGAAGCAAGGCTGGCGGCCCGCAGGAAGAGGCTCCTGACCTGGAAACGAATCTCTACGTGAATTGAGTTTCACCAGCACAGCTTCCAGAGCCACGCTTTGGGCCCCTGGATGGAGAAGATTCCAACCGCGGGGCGTTAGCGAAAAGACGGAATCGCCCCTCCGATCCTCTTACGAAGCGCGCAACAGGCATCGGACTTGGTACAATGCAGAGTTGAAAGATGACAATTCCCCCAGAAATGCGAGATCTGGCCCATCGTCTTCTTGCTTTTGAAGCCGCTGCGGACAAGACTTCAGAGCCGGCGATGTCTGCGCCCCTTCGCGTCTATGAGAAGCTGCGCCAGAGTCTTTGCGCGCTTGCCGGAGTTGCCGCTTTTCAGTCGATCGCCTTCAGCGCTTTAACGCAAGCCAAGTCGGAAGCTCCCGATCTTTGGGCGGTGCGGATAGCGGCGGATGGATCGCTGGAAGGGCTGGGAGAGTTTGAAACTCAGCCTGATGAGTTTGAGCCTCAACCAGGCTCCGGTAAGGAACAGGCCGGCGATGGAGGAATCATTCTCATCGACCACGTACTCGGCCTGCTTCTTATCTTTCTTGGCCAAGCTATAACAATAAACCTGCTGCGGAATGCATGGCCAGGTGCATTCTTTGATGATCGCAATGCGGGAAACGGGAGAGAATCGTGAACACGCAAGGAAAAGTGACCATAAACCAGCTACCGACCGGAGTTCCGGGCCTCGACGAAATTGTGGGCGGCGGTCTCCCCGAATTTTCCTTCAACATCATTGCGGGCGCCCCCGGAAGCGGGAAGACGACGCTGGCACACCAGTTTGTGTTTGCCAATGCGACCCCGGAACGTCCCGCGCTCTACTTCACCGTTCTCGGTGAATCCGCCATCAAGATGCTGCGATACCAGCAGCAGTACACATTCTTCGATCCGGCCAAGCTGCCCGACTCGATCCGCTTTATCAACCTGAGCCAGGTTGTCCTGGAGCAGGACCTGGGCGCGGTTTTGGAGGAGATTACCAGGGAAGTTACAAATGCCAACCCCGCAGTCGTGATTGTGGACTCCTTCCGGACCATGGTGCGGAAGCCGCAAAGCGACATGGAATTGCAAACGTTCATTCAGCGGTTAGCCCTGTTTCTGGCCAGTTGGCAAGCGACGACTTTCCTGATCGGTGAATATGCCGAGGACGAGTTGCGTGACAACCCCATATTTACCGTCGCCGATGGATTGTTCTGGCTGCGCCAAACGGTGGAGCGCAATTCGATTGTGCGCAAGTTGCAGATCATCAAACTGCGCGGCCAGGATTCCGTGCCGGGGCTGCACACCTTCCGTATCACCGATGCCGGAGTGCAAGCCTTCTCGCGCACTTTTGGGTTGACCGCGCGCAAGAGAGTTCCACCCAGCGGCCGACGCCTTTCCTTCGGCATTCCGGAGTTGGATAGGATGCTGGATGGGGGCGTTCGCGAGGGCGATAGCGTACTCATCGCCGGGTCTTCGGGAACGGGAAAGTCCGTCCTCGCAACCCAATTCATCGCTGAAGGCATCCGCCAGGGAGAGCCGGGAATTGTGGCCGTGTTTGAGGAGCGCCCGCAAGCATATGCGGAGCGGGCCACCAGTTTAGGCTTGGATCTGGAAACGCCGCAGAAAGAAGGGAAACTTACAATCCTCTATTTGCGTCCGCTGGATCTGTCGGTGGATGAGACCATGCACTCGATTCTCGATGCAGTGCAGAAGATTGGCGCCAAGCGCCTGGTGATCGATTCACTGGCCGGCTTTGAAATGGCTCTGTCGCCCGGCTTCCGCGCCGACTTTCGTGAATCGCTCTACCGCATGATCTTTGCTTTGACGGGAATAGGCGTGACGATTCTAAGCACGGTTGAAGTGGATGAGTCTTTTACCGAATTCCCGTTCAGTACCTACTCAATTTCTTTTCTCACCGATGACATTCTCCGGCTGCGGTATGTATCGATTGAGGGTCAGCTTCGCAAGATCATGGTAGTGATCAAGATGCGGGGCGGGAATCATGCCAAGGACATTCGCGAGTATGAAATCACCTCCGAGGGTGTGGTGATCCTCGGCAAACGCCTCGCAAACTATCAGGGCCTTATCAGCGGAATTCCCGTTCGATCTGACCGGCCCGACTCGACGGAAAAGCCCTCGCTGGATACGGGAATCGAGCATAAAACCTAACGGAGCATCTGCGAACTCAAAGCCGTGGCCAATATGGCCTCGGTTTGCAGCGCTCTGCTCTCCTGTGTGTTTCCGGGATGCACCTGCTCTGGTTTCGCTCTAGGGTATTTTCGATTCAAGTGTTAACGAAACGTTGGATGCCCCATCCTTTCCGCTCCTGAGCGCTGTCGAAGGACCTGCGTTTTCCATTTGCGGAACGGTGGGAGAGCACAGGTCCCGATCTCGACTGTAAACAGCCAACCCGAAACCTCTCTAGTTCCCTCCACGCCCGCAAATGCAACAAATACTCACGGGACAACCGTGGTTCGCTATCAGCAAGCAGGCTGGTAGCCGTGCGCTGCTTTGCGGCGGGAGAAACGTGACAATTCACCCGTGGCAGGACTTCCCTCACGGGTTGCCCCGCCACGGGCTACTGCCTCCAAGCCAGCGCCTTCACTGGCAGAGCAGGCCGAATCGCCTGCTCTGCCAGTTGGAGTGCCTATTGCTTGGCGTGAACGTGCTTCGTACTGGCATGTGCGTGCTTCCTGGACGCCGAAGCCTTCTCGTCCAGTAGGGTAATAGAATCCACGGCATTGAATGGATACAGCTTCACCGATTGCTGTCCCGTTGTGCTCAGCGTAATATCAACGCGGCGATTCTGGGCTAGAACGATCGTCGACAGATCATGCAGAATCCGTTGCCGCTGGCTGTCGGTCAGATCAGGATTATTCTGAACGAGGTCCTTGACCTGATCTTGACTGAGTTGCTGTTCTTTGCCAACTGCCCGCGTTTCGATGCCGCCTTCAGCAATGCCCTGTTCAACCAGGAATTGCTTTGCTCGATTTACGCGGCGTTCAGTGAGCGCCTGATTGTACTCTGGCGTTCCACGCACATCGGCATGGCCCGTAAGAATAAGATGCGCTTCCGGTTTGATTGCCAGATAGCCCTTGAAATCCTCTGCAAGAGTTTTCAGAGTCTGCTGCTGGCTCTCGACCAGGCCGCCCTCGGGGTGCGTTGCCCTTGGCTGTGCGGTTGGGAAGAACACGCTGTGCAATGCCAGCCGGGCTTCAAGCCTTACCTGCTCGGGCGATGGTTCAAGCACTGGTGGAGGAGCGATGGTGATGCTTGCGACAGCCGCCGCGGAGTTACCCTTGTCGTCGGTCACGTTGCAAGTAATCCCCACAGGACCCGCCGGAGCGCCCGTTGAGGAATAGGTCGCTGTAGCGCCGTTGCCGCTGATGGAGCCAGACTGGGCCGAGTAGCTATAGGTCAGCGGCCGATTCTGCGGGCTTACGCCGCTGGCCGTTACCGTGCTGCCCTCATTTGATTTGATGGTGCTGGGACTAGCCGAGCAACTGATCGTCGGCGGCTCAAACGCTTTCACGGTAAAGCTGGCTATGCAATTCGCAACTTCGCCAGGCTTGAGGCCGATCTTTTCGCCCTTGCCTTCACTTACCTTAGCGTTTACCGTGTGGATGCCCGGAGTAAGCGTCGCGGTTGCCACTGTTACCGTTGTTCCATCACCCGTCACGCCTTCTCCCGACCAGGAGTAAACCACGTGCAGCTTCGGGTCCAGGTTATCGGCGGTTGCAGTTATCGTGACCGGGTCACCGGCAAAGATGGACACAGGGTTGACGGAACACGCCAGAGCCACCGGCACAGGTGGTGCAAAGGAACCGATGTGGAACACGACTCCAGCGCTCAAGCGAAGCATATTGAAATCATTGAAGTCCTGGCGGTTGAACTGATAATCCGCCTGAAACAGGCGAAGCGCCAAATGGTGGTTGAAGAATGGGGTGTTGTAATCCAGGCCGCCGCCACCCGTTGCCACCAAGCCCCATTCATTCTGATAGTAATAACTGCCTGCGCTCTCGCCACCAACCAGGGCATGGACAAAGGGCGTGAAATGGGCTGTTGGATACCGCAGAATCAAACCGCCCGACCCTCCCTCAAAATCGCTGCTCGTCCGGTGGTCTTCGTCACTGTCGTTGTGATAGTCGCCCTCGAACTGCACGCCCGCGTACTTGTTGAAGTAGCGCGAAACGCTGCCAATGGCGCCGTATCGAATGCCGGTGTTGTCAAAGTTGCCAAGCCCGTCGGATGCGACATTTGGAGACAGATAGCTGAAGCCGGCAAAGATGTCCCACTTGGAAGCGGCATTGTCAGACGCCGTGCTGTTCGCGTATGTCTTAACATCCGGCTTGGCCGCATCCTGCGCTGCCAAGGCAATGGGAGCCACTCCAATAAGGGCTAAGGCAAGGATGTACTTCACTGATTCTGAATAACTGGAATGCATGCGTTTATCCTCCGTGCGTAATCTGGTTCAATGACAAAACACAAAGCTGCTTGCGTGCGTTGACCTATCCCGGACTGCCTCAACTCTTCAGCGACTGAAGAATCGCATGGCGCCTCGCCGCGCTGGCTCTAACATACTCATCCTGCGTTTCATGAATGGAGAGACAAATTTGCTTTTGCCTCGCCAGAAACCACCTTGATCGATTGCAGGAAGTAACACAGAAAAGCAAGTATTCACTTAACAACTCGAATTCATCACTCTATCTTGCCGACCTGCTCAAACGGCGTGCGACGGCTTCACAAAATGAGCGGTTCGCACTGCCTCTTCCCGTGTGGAGATTGGTTTGAATCACCTTTCTCCAGCATGCCGGAAAACAGAGCAATCTTGTCCTGCCATAACTGACATGGATTTAATGTACGGCATGTTCTCAAATACGATCTGGTCAATTGTGAACATGGAGCCGCTTCGCTCACTTGAAATCGTGAGGAGAATCGCCTGCCAGATCCTCGATGCCCTCAATCCAGCCAGCCGGCCGGAGCGGGTACCGATCCTGTTGAGCAAGGACGTCCTGAATGAAAAATCCAGACTGGGCTGTTTGCTGCCTGAGCAAAAGCGACCATCTTCAGTGGTGGTCACACTGACAAAATATCTCTTAGTGTGTAGTTCTACGTTGTGAGAAACCGCAGGCATGTATGGTGGTCAAAAGGCAGAGTAGGGGCCGTGGTGTAACCGGATTGAATGTTGGTGCAAATAGGGAGTGAGAATCATGAGTACACAAGATGCAATACTCAGCAGAAACCAAAGCGTGAGCGACAACGGTCAAGAACCAGAACAAACCTTGAAAGAGGAAGCAACTGGAAGCAGCACCAATGAGAATAGGACCGTGGAATCCACGGGCCCAGTAAATACTCCCCATCACAGGTCGTGTTGCTGTATGTCCTGCTGGTCGAAGAATTACAACTCCTACCTTTAGCAAACGTTCGCGATGACGAACCTCTTCCGCACAGGTCGCGTCAACGATAACCGGGGTGCGAATTGGACCCTGCTGGCACTGCTTGCCATGCAAAGTCTGGAAAATTAAACCACGCCACAACAGAACCAAGAAACGAGCGTATCAGTTTGGCCACAATCACCCTGACGTCTCCGTTGACCGATCCGGCCAGCAACGACGCCGAACACACCCGATTTCACGGCCAGGACTCGCTCTTCCTCCGCCATCGCTCCAACCCGATTCTCAGCGGCAAGGACTGGCCCTACCCGGTCAATAGCGTCTTCAACGCGGGCGCCGTTCGTCTGGAGGACGGAGACACGCTGCTGCTGTGCCGCGTCGAAGACCGGCGCGGCTTGTCGCACCTTTGCGCGGCACGATCCGCGAATGGAATCGATGGCTGGCGCATTGATCCGCGGCCAACGTTGATGGGGAATCCCAAAGAGTATCCGGAAGAAATCTGGGGGATCGAAGATCCGCGTATCACCTACGTGCCGGAGTTGAAGCAATATGCGGTCGTTTATACCGCCTTTGCCAGGGGCGGGCCCTGCGTGTCGCTGGCCATGACAAAGGACTTCAGGACCTTCGAGCGCTATGGCGTCATCATGACGCCGGAAGATAAGGACGCCGCCCTGCTGCCGCGCAGAATCGGTGGGCTCTGGGCGCTGGTGCATCGCCCAACGACATCGCTCGGCGCTCATATGTGGATCTCGTACTCGCCTGACCTTAGGCACTGGGGCGGACATCAGGTGATACTCGAAGCTCGCCTCGGCGGATGGTGGGACGCCAACAAGATCGGTCTTTGCTCTCCGTTCATCGAGACCGAAAAAGGCTGGCTGGCGATTTATCACGGCGTGCGCCAGACCGCCGCCGGCAGCATTTACCGCCTCGGTCTCGCTCTGTTCGACCTCAAGCAGCCGGATGTGTGCCTGCAACGCGGAGACTGCTGGATCTTCAGCCCGGAGGCCCCATACGAGCGGAACGGAGATGTCCCCGAGGTGGTCTTTCCTTGCGGGCAGACCATCGGGGACGACGGCGACAGCATCAATCTCTACTACGGGGCCGGCGACTCCTGCCTGGCGTTGGCTACTGGCAGCATTCGCACTCTCTTTTCCTGGCTAGACCACAACGCAAGCTGGGGCGACGACCCACGCGTGCCATAGCTGCCCGGATCAGCTCAGGTCGCGGCCTGACTTTAGGCTGATCAATGGAAGGCCCGCCCCGCCCTTCGAGCGCGGGCTTATGAGACTTTCATTCAAGTATGGCAACCGGGCATGCTGCTGGGCGACTCAAGCCCGCATGGGCTCCGAAGTTCGCCGGGCAATCTCTTCCGTTTTCCCGGCTGCTTCCGTGGAGTATTCCTGAGCCCTCGCGCTCAGCTCTCCCGCGGCCTCGGGATCGCCCCTGTCAATGCGTGACGGCATACCGGATTCGTAACGACAAGCCACAAGTTGAGCGCGCTGGATCCCGAATCACGGAGATTCTTTCCCCCAGGAAACCAGCGATTCGGTCAAAAGCGAAAGCGATGCTGGAAGAATCTGGAATTCCGAAGAGAATCTTTGGGGATTGTGCAACAACCGGACCAGCTTGAACCATGTTTTGAAGAAAGTGCGCTGTAAGTTGTTGATTTATTGGCTCCTGAGGTAGGACTCGAACCTACAACCCTTCGGTTAACAGCCGAATGCTCTGCCATTGAGCTACTCAGGAACGTCGTGCAATAAATTGTCCATTACCAAGGTAGCAGAGAGCGCGGGACTCGTCAAAAAATCCGCCGGATCAGGCGTAATAGATTCCGCATTCAGCTTCATTTCTTGTGAGCGCGGGGCGCCAAACAGGCATCCGAACACCAGGGCAGCGTGCCCGGAAGCCCGCTCTGGCGATACCATAGAAGAAGTGAAAGTGAGAGCCAATGTCCCGAATCTCCCGGCTGGAGCGCGGTGAAGTAACCCCTGAAATTGCATCGCTCTATGACAAAGCCTTTGCCCAGCGAGGCAACGTACCCAACATGTTCCGCGCAACGGCGCACCGGCCGGAGGTTTTCGCCACCATGCAGGCCCATTTCGGCGCGGCATCCACTGCCGAGATCGGGGCAAACCGTTGAGCTGCTTTCAAAATTGCCTTCCGTGTGAATTTGTCGGCACGATTTCAGTGGGTCAAGCGCAAATCGCATACCCCCGAGGGGTAGGTGGGGGGGGGGAGGGGTGCTTTTGGTTGTCTATGCAGGCTGGAGCGCACTCCTCCCTATTCATCGTGCGCTGCTGAAGGGATATGATCTGCAAACCCTTATGGAATTTTGCAAGCAGCTACGTTGACTTCGATATTCTCTCTCAGTGCAGGTGCTCGATTTATCCGGCAAGAATGGCGAACCGATCCGCTTCTTCCTTCGCCGCATCTGCCTAATCGCCAACGATTTGAAAAACAGCACCTTTAACCAGCAACCAAGGAGTTCTCTTCCCGCATGAAACTAAAACTGCCCGCCGGCGACTTCCGCGCCTATCTGTTCGACTGCGACGGCACCATCGCCGATTCAATGCCGCTTCACTACATCGCCTGGAAGACGGCGCTCGCAGAATGGGGCTGCGACTTCGACGAGAAGCTCTTCTATTCCTGGGGCGGCAAGCCGACGCGCCAGATTGTCTCCGATCTGAACACAATGAACGGCCTGAAAATGCCCATCGAGGCCGTCGCCCACCACAAGGAGGAGCTCTATTACCAGTTGCTGCCTCAGCTCAAACCGATTCCTGAGGTGCTGGAGCTTATCAACGCGCAGCATGGCCGGATTCCTTTCGCCGTGGTTTCCGGCGGCAGGCTCGACTCGGTTACCCGTTCGCTCACCGTCCTTGGCCTGATGGACAAGTTCGACACCATCGTCGGCTCCGATGACTATATCCACGGCAAGCCTGCGCCGGACGCCTTTCTGCTGGCCGCCAGGCGCCTCGGCGTACCCCCCGCGAATTGCCTGGTTTTCGAAGACACCAACCTCGGCATTCAGGCCGCAACCGCCGCGGGCATGGCTTCCGTGAAAGTCCCGGAACCCTGGGAGAGAAACTGAAGCGGAAAATGGCCCGATGAGCGCCAGCATTGAAATCGGAGCATCCAGGGTAACCTAGAACTCCATCGGCGCTGCGGAAGGAAACGCACTTAGTACAGCAGCACGGCTATGCGGTAAGCCGTAAAAGAGCCTTCCTGTCCCTGCGGCGGGCAGCTTCCGACGGCTGCCTCGCGAAACCGCCCCGTGGCCAATCTGTCCACCAGCGCCTCAGGCAATTGGCTCAGGTCCGCATCCTGCCAGCGAATGACAAACCGCGGCTGCATCCCTGTTTTCGTGCCGGGCAATCCTCGATCCACCACGCAGGCGCCGCGAGCAACGGTTGCATCCTCTACGACCTTGACTCCGCTGGCGCGCAAAAGCCCGGCAACCGCGGCTTCAACCTCAGTGTGCGCCAGCACGGGGACCGCGCGCTCGTAGTCGGCAACTGCGTAAAGCACGCCCCGGCTTGCCACCAGGGCCACACCCACCCTGTCCACCTCGGGATTCAGCAGGTTGGCGCGGTGGCCAGCAGAATGCATCCACTCGTCATGAATCGCGGCCGGAGTGGGGCCTATCGCCACATTCTCTTCGATCAGGCTGAAGTGAGCCCCAGCCTGGTTGGCGCGCCCCGCGATGTCGGGCTCACCCGCATATTGGTGAGAGATCGGTCCCTCGGCCGCCATGCGCAAACAATGCTGACGGGCCGACGCCGCCAACGCCGCATCCCACTTCAGCGGCCCAGCCCCGGCTTCGGCGCGAGCCCTGTTGGCCAGCGCAAACACCTGTTCGGCTTCTGGCTGAAGAACCTCCTGTTTTCTTCCCTGCACCCAGTGGGCCGGCCGCGTCTGCGCCAACAGCACCGGCGAAACCAAAGCCAGACACAAGACCAGACTCCCCCATAAAATCCTCATACCAATGTTAGACACCACTTTGCCGCCGCTGTCGCGGTATTCTTGTTCTGCCGATGCCTTTTTCCGCTGCCACAACGCTCCCCGCCCTCCGCAACCGCATCCGCCGCCAGCCGCTGGCCGTGGCTGGCGTCTTGCTGCTCGCGCTCTTCGTCGCCTGCGGACTGGCAGCACCCTGGCTCGCGCCCGCCAATCCCGCCGCCATTGACCTGCCGCATCGCCTCGAAGGCCCCTCCGCCGCTCACTGGGCCGGAACCGACGAACTTGGCCGGGACTCGTTCTCGCGCCTGCTCTTCGGCGCGCGCCTTTCGCTGGCGGTCTCGGTCACTGTCGTCTCGATCTCATTGGCGCTGGGCCTCGCCATCGGCGGTCTGGCCGGCTACCTGGGCGGCTGGATCGACATCGCTCTCACCACCTTCGCCATGAACACCTTTCTGGCCCTGCCCGGCATCCTGCTGGCCATCGCCTTTGCCGCTTTCCTTGGTCCGGGCTTCGCCAACCTCGTGCTGGCTCTGGCCATCGGCGGCTGGGCCGGTTACGCCCGCCTCGTTCGCGCTCAAGTGATGGCTGTCCGCGACCGCGAATATGTGGATGCGGCCCGGGCTCTGGGCGCCAGCGGCCTGCGCATCTTCTTTCGCCACATTCTGCCCAACATTGTGCAACCCATCCTGGTGCAGGCCGCCATCGGCATGGCCGGAGTGATTCTGGCCGAGGCCACACTCTCATTCCTGGGCCTCGGCATTCCCGCCCCCGCGCCCAGTTGGGGCGCCATGCTCAACGATGCCCGGCTGCATCTGTTCGACTCGCCTCACATGGTGCTCTTCCCTGCCATGGCCGTGGCTGGCGCCGTGCTCGGCTTCAACTTCCTCGGCGACGCCCTCCGCGACCAGCTCGACCCCCGCACACGGCTGGAATTGGGCATCTAGTCATTGTCAAAAGGTTGGCTGGTATATTGTTGCCATGACCTCGCAACCAGACATGAAGGCTCTATTCCGAACCATCGTATCTGCTCATTCGCCAGTCATCACTCTCTTACTCCTCATGCTGCTTGCCCCCCGGTGCGTCTCCGCGCAAGATGCGCGTGGCACGGTCAACACTGACTCGCTCCAGGTTTACCGCGAGATGTCCATACAAAGTGAAGTGGTCAGCGTCTTGACGCGAGGAGCTGTCGTTGGAGTCAATTTGTCAATCACCAATGCCGAAGGCAGTTGGTGCAGCGTTTCCAGTGTTGATCCTCCGGCAAAACTCGGCTTCGTCCACTGCAATGGGCTCCAGAGACAAGCCGCGGCGGCAACCGCAGCCTCTCCTGACATACCTCTACTGCAAGGATCGGGCTCCAGTTCTCACCTTCTGAACCGCGCGCAAAAGGAATGGGGGCTTGCCGCATCCGCACTGCTAACGGAATTGAATCGCGAACACCACGACACCCTGGCCGGAGTCACGATCACGGAAGAACGTAAGATACACAACAGACAAAGAATGGAAACCTGGTGGGGCATTCAGAGTCGCCAGGATCTGCTGAACACTCTTGCCTGGCTTGACGAGACAGGACATCGCCGGATGTTTGCCGCTCTTGGCGAGCGCGTTTCGCAAATGGAGCCGGAGGAATTCGATAAACTTCTCACTCACGCCGATGCCGAGAACGCGAATAGCCTACGGATCGCGCGGCGCTACTACCGGAAGCTAGGTGAGCAAAGCCTTGTGGCATGGGATTACGCTCGCTATATTAGTCTCTGCCGAGAGGGCTATTCCGTAGGTTACTTGTCCGAAGATGAGGCCTGGCAGCGAATCATCTACGCAGCGCGCATTCTTCAACGAACATTTGGTTCATGGCAGGAACTGGGCGAAAACTACCTGATCGGCCGCGAGTTCTGGTCTCTGGCCCAGACCCAAAAGGACGGCCAGGCAATGCGAACTATATATTCCAGACTACTTAGCAACTCCAACAGCCCATGGAACCGAATCCCGTGGGCACTTGATCTCGAATAGCCATTGAGGTCTCTCATGAGAATCGGCGTCATCAGCGACACTCACGGCCTCCTCCGTCCTGAGGTCGTCACGGCTCTGGCCGGCGTCGAGCGCATCCTTCACCTCGGCGACGTGTGCAAGGCTTCCATCCTCAAGGATCTGGGCCGGATCGCTCCCGTCACCGCCGTGCGCGGCAACATGGACCGCGAAGGCCCCTGCGGCGAGCTGCCGGAGACCGAGGTCGTGCTGGTCGCCAACCGCTACGTCTACATGCTCCACGATCTGAAGACCTTACACCTGGACCCCGCTGCCGGAAAGTTCGCCGCCGTCCTCTTCGGCCACACGCACGTGCCCAACTACTACCGCCGTCAGGGCGTACTCTACTTCAACCCCGGCTCCTGCGGCCCCCGCCGCGGCGGCCTGCCGGTGACGGTGGGCCTTCTGACGGTAGGCGAGGACGGCGAGTTCGAGGCGAAGATTGTCCCACTGGATGCTGGCCTGTGATACCTTTCCAACATCATGAAAATCCTTTTTGTTGCGTCGGCTATGTTCCTTTGCGCCGCCAGTTGCACTGCACAGGCTGGCAATCTTTCGGATTGGCCCAAACTGCTTGATAACAAAGATACGAAGGCCGCTAAAGCTCTCTGCACAGCATATGCCGAATCCAAAGACCTTGCGCAGCGGGTTGAGGCGCAAAAGTGTCTTGCCAATGTCGCTCTATGGGGCAGCAATGTGGTTCTGCTGGAAGGTGACAATGCGGGTGGCGGAACATTGCGTTCGAGTTACATACCGGAAGCTGTCGATGAAGCCCTTGTTCATCTCAATTTGGGCCTCAAACTGGCGCCACAGGACCTTTCTATTCATCAAGGGCGACTTCATGTCCTTGAGATTTCCGGGCGCTACGATGAGATGGTCAAGGCCCTGGAAGAAAGCGCTTCGATATACAAGGGAAATGATGCGTTGGACGCGTGGATGGCATACGCCTCTGAATTAAATGACCTCCGCCAGTATGAGGCAGGGCTGTCGTTCATGAAAGTGCTGGAAAAGCATTATCCGAACGATCCTAATGTTATTGGAAATGTTGGGGCATTCCTGTCCATACTTAAGAGGGACGCAGAGGCAATTCCTTACTTGCTGAGAGCAGTTCAGCTTGTTCCGAACGACCCTATCAATGCCTGGGATCTGGGTAGAACCTATGATTATGCAGGCCAGATTGATTTGGCTGACAAATGGTACCAAAAAGGAATTTCTCTCGAAACCAATGCAGAGCAGCGCTCGAAAATCGAATGCATCTATGCGGTTTTCGTGGAAGAGAAACTTCATGAGAAAGAACGTGCTTGCATGTTAGAGAAGAAGAGCTGCTCAATCGAGGAACAAACTGCGTGTAAATCTGCACCGAAATCCTCAGAAACAGGCAAATAGCACTCTGAGGAGTCATTGCACAAGTCGATGTTTTGTCAGGGCGCGGCCTCAGTCGCACCGCTCGATGGACAAATGAACCTATAAAGTTGACAGACTAATGGAAAGCTCGATCCGGAGGGAGGTGGAGGGTCAACCCCCGCATAACGCCCGCAAGATCAACGTGGGCCTTAGCCCCGGAAGCACGGTTTCGCCAATTTTGCCCAAAAATCCGCCTTTTCCGCAGCCTGTTTGACCCCTGAAGGAATGCCTGCTTTGAAAATGGCGCACGTTCAGAAATTCTCTAGAACTCGAATCGCATACCCAGTTGAATGCGGCGCGGAGGAGCGGCGGAGGTGATCTGGCCAAAGGAGGACGAAGTATCCACCTGGTCGATGCCGCCGCCGTTGACGTGGTTGAGAACGTTGAAGGCGCCGGCGGAGAAGCCCAGCCGGGGCGCGTCTTCGTCCCTGTCCGGCGTGATGGCGAAGTCGTGTCCCCAGCGCAGATCCAGATCGACGTAGTCGGGATTGGTTTCCGAGTTGCGCTGGACGCCTTCGGGCCGGGTGTTGAAGAGGTTGTCGCCATAAGCGTCGGCGCCGGTCAGGATGGTCCAAGGCGTGCCGGTGTTGGCAAAGATGCCGGCCGAGAGGTTCAGCACGCTCTCGGGCTGAAACATGGCGTACATGCCGAGCCGGTGACGGCGGTCCCAACTGGCGTTGGACCACTCGTCGTTGGGGTCGGCCTGGTTCTGCGGAAACCAGCCGATGCCGCCGGTGTTGGCTTCGTAATGGGACCAGGTGTAGCGGCCAAAGCCGGTGAAGTACTTGTTGACGCGGCCGCGGAAGGAAAGGTCCATTCCGTCGCCTTCCCAGAAGCCTTCGGACTGCATCTGGCGGATGCGGCCAAAAGCGGGATTGGGTCGCTCGGTGTAGCCGGACGCCTCGGTAGGAGCGTTGATGTCTACGGAGCGGAACTCGTGGATGCCGCGCCCGGAGTAGACGCTGAGGATGCCGGTGGCCTTTTCGCCCAGTTGCCGCTCGATGGAGAGGCCGTACTGAATCTGGTAGGGAATTCTGGCGTTGGGCTCGAGCTGGGCCAGGGCCGGCGGCTGGGCCGAGAGTGTCTGGCAATCGGTAATGGGATAGCAGCTCTCCGTGGGATCAGCGGGATTGAGCGAGAGATTCACGGAGCGACGCCGGGCGTTTTCATAGCGGACCAGATCCAGCATCGGACCGGAGCCGAAGCGATCGTAGTAGATGCCGCCGCCGCCGCGCACGACGGTTTTGGATTCCTCGTCGAGCACCCAGGCGAAAGAGACGCGCGGCGCAAAGCCCAGCCGGCGGGTGGCGAGGAAGTTCTGCCAGTCGTAGCGCAGGCCGGGGGTAATCGAGAAGCGTTTGCTCACCTTGAACTGGTCCTGGATGAAGGCGCCCATCTCCTGCTGGTGATAAACGAAGTGGGTTTCGCCGGTGTTCTGGGAGAAGGCCGAGGGCAGGCCGGCGGCGTAGTTCTGGAGGGCGGTCTGCGTGACGTTACCATTCGCGTCCAGCGTAGGACCGAAGGTGTAGGAGCCGAGGGCGTTGGAGCGGTCGTCGAAGGCGCGGCGGCTGATGTGCGGCGTGCCGGCTCCCATTTTGATGAGATTGCGCCCGCGGGTCCAGGTGGCCATCTCGTAGATGCGGAAGTTGTACTCGGTGGAGAAGGCGTCGTACTGGGCCGAGCCGGAGAGAAAATTGCCCGTCACGCTGACGCGCGGAGCCTCGGCGACGTTGCTGTTGCGGCTGGAGTCGTGCTCGGCCACAAGGGAAAACTGGTTGAGCAGCGAGGCGGAGAGGGTCGAGTCCAGGTGGACCACGGCGTCGTCTTCGCGGTATTCGTTGTTGGTTCCGGCCGAGGCCAGCGTCTGGCCGCCCACGCCCTGATTGCGGCCGTTCCAATCCTCATAGCTGTATTGGGCGTAAGCGGAGTGGCGGCTGCCATACTGGTGCGCGGCGCGCAGGCTGAATTCAGTGTCGCGCTGAGGCGCGGGCACGTTGGCGGTGAAGGCGACGCCGGAAGGATTGCCAGCCAAGGGAACGGTGGCGCTGACCACTGCGTCCTGGTCATACAGAACGCGGTTGAAAGAGGCCAGAAAGCTGCTTTTCGGCGCAAAGAAGATCGGCCCGGTGACGTGGCCCTCGTAGTTCTGCCGCTGCTCGAAGGGCTTGGAGGGGGCCAGGGCGTTCTGCGCGTTCATCGATGAGTTGCGGAGGAGGAAATTGAACTCGCCGTGATAGTGGTCGGCGGCAGACTTGGTGATGATCTCCATTTGCCCGCGTCCCGGCCAGTAGTATTGCGCCGAATAGGGGTCCTGATTAATGCGGACCTCCTGCACGGCGGAGGCGGAGACAGTTGCGCGGTTGGCCTCGACGCCATCGACGAGCAGGCCGCTGCCGCCGGTGGCCGTCGCGCTGTCGTCGAGGAAGGTGCTCATGGCCGTGGCGTAGTCGTTGTCGAAGATGGGCAGCGTTTTTAATTCCTGGGAGGTCATTACCGAGGAGTCGCGATTTTCCTCGCCGGCGGTCAAATCCTGGTCGGTCTCAGCGCTGACGTTCACACTGGTGGCCAGTGCTGCGATGGGCAGAACGATGCGCAGCGGCGCGGCCAGCTTAACGGCGGCTGGCGTGGAGGCCAGGGAACCGGTCGAAGCGGCAATCACGACCGGCGTTTTCACAGTCCCGAATCCCGGCTCGGAGACCACGAGCACGTAGCTGCCGGCGCGCGGCGCGGTCACCTGGAAGTTGCCTTCGCCGTCGGAGTGAAAGCTGCCGGCCAGGGCGCCGGCGGAGTCCATCAGATCGATCCTGGCGCCGGGGACTGTTGCGCCGGTTTGGTCGGAGACCACGCCGTGCAAGGCAGGAGAGGAAGGCTGAGCCGAATTGGTTGTGGTGCACGCCAGGGCGGCGGCCGATGTAAACGTAATCAAAAACAGAGCCACTAAAGGAAAACGCATCATTAAAATCTCCAAGGCAATTGCAAAAGCAAAACGCAAAAAGGCAAGCAAATCGAAGCGTGTTTACAGCCGCGGTGTTTCTCTCCCCTGAAGTCTATCCGCGGCCAACGGAAATCGCAGGGAGATTTTTTGTCTTCGGTGCAGGATCGGCCTTGTCTTATGGACGCAACCGCAGGCCAAAAGGTTCACGACTTCAGAAGCGCAGGCGGCCGTTCCGCGCGGCGGCAGCCAGGCGAATCACCGCCGAAAATCAGTTTTTGGGTGGGCTGAGCGCGGCGACCCATTCGGCCGCCGAATCCACCAGCACATCGGGCGGATGGGCGGCGAGGCTCTCAGGCGCGAGGCCAAAGGTGCAGCCGACGCACCAGACTCCGGCGTTGCGCGCCGTTTCCACGTCCACCTTGCTGTCGCCGATCATGACCGTCTCTTCCGGGCGCGCGCCGGTTTCTTCCATCAAACTGCGCATTCCCATCGGGTCGGGCTTTTTCACCGGGAAGCTGTCGCCGCCGTAAATGTGCAGGAAATAGCCAGCCAAGCCCAGCCCTTCGCAGATGCCGCGCGCCGCGCCGGACGGCTTGTTGGTGAGCACGGCCAGGGTCCGGGCCTCACCGCCGGGCAGATCGTGCAACTGCCTGAGCGCGGCCAGCGCCTGAACGACCCCGTCGTAGGCGTACGTAAAGTCCAGCTTGTGCACGCGATAGTAATCGATGAAGTATGTGTGGGCCTGGGCCAGGAAATCTTCGCCCACAGGCGCGCTCACGCCGGCGGCCAGGGCGCGGCGCACGAGCATCATGGTTCCATTGCCGACAAAACTGGCTACGAGTTCGTCGGGCAGCGCCTCGCGCCCGAAATGAGTCAGCGTGGCGTTCACGCTGTTGCACAGGTCCTGCGCGGAGTCGATCAGCGTACCATCCAGATCGAAGACCAGCAGTTTCAGCGACTCAACGGGAATGGGGCGAAGAATGTGAACCATGATTCCATTTTAGAGCGAGCGGAAAGCCCGTCGAACTGCAGGCTGGAGCGTCGCAAGGGGGAAAGGAACCTTTTGTGCTTGATTTCCGGCAATCATCCGGCATCGCGTACGCGTGTGCGATCATAGGATTCAATCGGTGGCTGGGTGGTCAAACCGTTCATCAAATAGAAGGCGGAGAGAAGCACGGAAATGACGAGAGCGCGGCTGGATGGACTGTATTTGCTTCTGCTGGGGAGCCTGCTGTTTGTGCTGATCGGTTCCTTCATGGAGGGCTCGGGGCCCAGCTCAATGGCGGATTTCAAAGGGGTCTATTACGGCGCGCGTTGCCTGCTTCAACATAGCGATCCATACAGAGTAGGCGAGCCGCTGCGTCTTTATCTGGCAGAAGGAGGAAGCCCCCTGGCGCCCACCGACGGGCCCTATCCAGTATTGATGCTGGCTGATTACTTTCCGAGCACATTTCTGTTGATTACTCCCTTTGCATTGCTGCCATGGGGGCTTGCGCACCTGTTGTGGATGATTCTTACCGCCGGGAGTTTCATCCTTGCAGCCTATCTGATATGGAATTTGAGCGCAGACCGCGCGCCCGTGCTCGCCGGCGCGCTGATTGGGTTTTGTGTTGTCAATAGCCTGAATCTGCTTACGCTGGGCAATCCGGCTGGGATTGCTGTCAGCCTTTGCGCGGTGGCCGTCTGGTGCTTTGTCACGGAGCGTTTTGTGCCGGCCGGAATTCTATGTATGGCGGTCAGCCTGGCAATCAAGCCTCACGACGCGGGCATGATCTGGCTCTTTTTTCTGCTGGCAGGAGGGGTCTACCGGAAACGCGCTCTGCAAACGCTGGTTGTGACAGCCGCGCTTTGTCTCCCATCCATTGTGTGGGTTTCTCAGGTCTCGCCGCATTGGATGCCGGAGTTGCAATCCAATCTTGGCGCCATCTGGACGCATGGCGGCTTGAGCGATCCAGGGCCCAATACCGTGAGCAGCAGAACGGCCGGGATGGTCATCGATCTGCAATCGGTCGTGAGTGTCTTTCGGGACGATCCGCGTTTCTATAATCCGGTGACCTACGTGATCTGCGGAATACCGATGCTTCTCTGGTCAGTTGTGACTCTGCGAGGGCGCTCTTCGACGGCGAAGACGTGGCTTGCGCTGGCGGCAATTGTTCCTCTTACCCTGCTGGTGACTTATCATCGCCCCTACGATGCAAAGCTGCTGCTGCTGACTGTGCCGGCCTGCGCGATGCTTTGGGCCGAAGGCGGTCTGATTGGCTGGCTTGCGCTTCTGGTCAGCACCATCGGGATTGCGATGACCGGAGATTTTCCGCTGGCTCTTCTGGTGGGCTTCACCAAAAGCCTGCACCCGGACATTACGAATTTTTCAGGACAGATGCAGTTCATTGCGCTGCTTCGGCCGGTTCCGCTGATTCTGGTGGCCATGAGCGTTTTCTATCTATGGATCTATTTGCGGCGCTGTTTTGGCCAAGGGGCATCCTGTGCGACTTTGGGGTGATGTGGCGAGGCCAGCCTGTTATCACTGTTCCTGTAGGGTTGAATTCGTGGTTTCCCACCCATTTCACAGAGAACGTGAAATGGATGGGGCGCGGAGCTTCCTTACATCATCCGTAAAAACGCTGCAGAAATACAGGTGAGGCGAGCGCATAACTCATCAAAAAGAGGGCGAGACCTTTCCCTGGAGCATTCAAGGTCTCGCCGGAGGAACGGACATGCGTGCCGGAGCAGATTCCGCCGTCACAAATAAGTGATCACTGATCTCTGATCTCTGTCAATGGATGTGGATGTCTCCCGAGCCTGTCTCGATGCGCACCGTCGGGCCGCCGCCATGCAGCTTGCCGGCCAGGTGGTGATGGCTCTGCGATTCCTGAGTTGTCAACTCCTGGTCGGAGTGGATGCCGCCCGAGCCGGTGGAGGCGTCGAGGGTGAGCGCGGCGCTTCCGGGCCAAAACTCGATGCTGCCGGAGCCGGTCTGGAGCTTCCAGTCGTAGACCGGCGTTCCGTTCACCTTAATATTCCCGGAACCCGTTTGGGCGTACAGCCCGCCGCGAAGATTGTGCAACTCGACGTTGCCGGAGCCGGTCTGGGCCTTCACGTCACCCTGGCTCGCCTGCTCGGCGTAGATATTGCCGGAGCCGGTATCAACCTTGAAGCCGCCGCGCAGACCGGTGGCATGAATGTTTCCGGAGCCGGTTGACAGCTTGGCATTCACGCCCACGCCTTCAACATTCATGTCGCCCGAACCGGAGCTGGCGTCGAGGAAAGCATCCTCCGGGGCCTGGATTTCGTAGTCGATGCTGATGTTGCGCAGGTTCTCATGGTGGGCGCCGATGCGTACGATGTTGCCCGTCTGCTCAATGGGCGGATGCGCGGCGATCTCGCGCACTCGCTGTTCGCTGCCGTTCCCGCCCATGGGACCCCAGCCGGACTTTACGCGTCCGAAGATGTGTACCTGGTTGCCCGGGCCGCGAGTGATGTGAATGTTGCCGGAGCCGGTTGAAACCGACAGCTCCACATGCCCGCTGACGGAAAGCGTGCGATCAAAGGTAGCCTCCGTGGCCAGCGCGGGAACCGCCGCCAGCGCCAGAGCCGCCGCTACTGCAAGAAAATGCTTCATCGTGTTCCTTTCCTGGTTGTCAGGGATCGGGGTTCAGAGATCAGCTTCGCTCGCATCGCACGCACTCCAACGCCCGAAGCAGCGAACGCCCTGGCCTGCTTTCAGACGGTCCGAAGGACTGACTGAAAGCAACCCTTGACACCGATCCCTGTTCCCCAATCCCTGATTTCAATCTCCTCGTTTCGCTCTACTGCTGCGTCACAACCGTATCGCCTTCTTTCAGTCCGCTGAGAATCTCAGTGACCGAGCCGTTCGACAAGCCGACCGTGACCGGAACCTTGCGCTTGCCTTCCTTCTGTTTCTTGTCTGGAATCTCCACGGTCGCCTTCTTCTGGCTGTCGTAGATTACGGCGCTTTCCGGCACCGTCAGCACGCCCTTGTGCTCGTCCAGAATAATCTCGGCGTTGGCTGTCATGTTGGCCTTCAACTCGCCGCCCGGGTTGTCGATGGAGACGCGCACCTCGAAGGTGGTCACGTTATCCTTCTCGACGCCCAGCGGCGCAATCTTGGTGACTTTTCCGTGGAAGACGCGGTCACGGAAACTTTCCACTTTGATGCGCGCAGGCTGCGCCATGTACACGTGCGCAATATCGGCCTCATCCACCTTGCCCTGCACATAAACCTGGTTGATGTCGCCCTCGGTCATCACCAGCGTGGCCGTCGAGCCCAGCACCAGAATCGAGCTGACCGCGTCGCCAATCTCCACGTCCCTGGACAGGATAACCCCGTCCATGGGCGCCACAATCGTCGTATAGCTCAACTGCTCCTCAAGCTGCTTGAGGCTTGCCTGGGCCTGAAGAACCTGCGCCCGCGCCTGCTTCAACCGGGCCGCGTCGACGCCAATCTGCGCCTTGGAGCTGTCGCGCCGTGTCAGCGCGGCCAGGTAATCCTTGTTGGCGTCATCCAGCGCCTGCCGGCTCACAATGCCCAGCTTCTGCATCTCCAGATTGCGGTCCAGCGTGGCTTTGTACATGGGCAGGTCGGGAGCGGCGGCGTTCACCTTGTCCTGATCGACATTGGCCAGGTAAGTGGATACGTTGGCTTCGGCCGCCGCCAGCTGCGCGCGCTGCGCCTCCACCTGCGCCACGATCTCCTGCTGATCGAGCTGCGCCAGCTGCTGGCCCTTGCGCACCTGATTGTTGATGTCCACGTAGAGCTTTTCCACAATGCCGGAGGCCTTCGACTTCACCTCGACCTTGGTAATCGGCTGGATCTTGCCCGTGGCCACGACCGAGCGCGCCACATCCCCGCGCGTCACTTTGGCCAGCTTGTTGGGGTCGATTCCCGAGCCGCGCGTGAGCCGCGCCGCGCCAAGGCCCAGAAACGCAATCACTACCACCACTCCGGCCCCGAGCCAGATCCAGAATCGCTTGCTTTTACGCGATGCAGCCACCAATGCCTCCCAAAGCGAGAAAGAGCCGCAACCTTCCGTTGCCCGGAAAAGCTGCCTGGATAGAGCGATAAACAAGCCCTACGAACCTGGATGCCGCCGCGTCAACCTGCCAGCCGCCAGCGTCCATTTCTTGCTCTTTCTTTCATACGCACCGGGCGGCGGCTTGGTTCCAAGGGAAGCGCGCATTCCTTCCCCAAAAGCCCCGCGCCCCGTCATTCTGGGTACAGCGATGTCGAAGGACCAGCGTCTTGTGATTTTCGGCGAGAGGGTGGGAAACCAGTAAACCCCGCCAACTCCGCTAACCCCGCTAACCCCGCTAACCCCGCTAACCCCGCAAGATGCTATCCTCACAGGCAAGATGCACGGTCTTTCGCTGCTCGAGTTTGTCGCCGTGGCCATGTTGATTCTGGTCAACGGCTTCTTTGTGGCCGCAGAGTTTGCCATTGTTTCCATCCGCGCCACGCGCATTGAGCAGTTGCTGGCCGCCGGGATTCCCGGAGCGCGCGCCGTTCGCCAGCTACAGCAGCACATGGAAGATTTTCTGCCCGCCGTTCAGCTGGGCGTCACCTTCTGCTCGCTGGCCCTGGGCTCGCTGGGCGAGCCGCTGGCCGCGGGCGTTCTGATGGGCTGGATGGGGGCGCTGCCCCACACACGGATTTATGCCCACGTGGCTGCTGTCACGCTGAGCTTTGCCTTCATCACTTATTTACAGGTGGTGGTCGGCGAACTGGTTCCCAAGTCGCTGGCTCTGCGCCGCTCCGAGGCTCTGGCCGTCGCCATAGCCAGGCCGATGCTGTTCTTCATGGCCGTGGCCCGTCCGGCCGTGCGGCTTCTCAGGCACTCTGCCGCCGTCATTCTGCGCGGCTTCGATATTCCGGTGACGCAGAGGGACGCAGTCCACTCGCCCGAGGAGCTGAAGCTCATCGCCACAGCCGCCAGGCGCATGGGCGTTCTGCCGCAGTTTCAGGAGACGCTCATCCATCGCGCGCTCGAGCTGGAAGAGGTGGCCACGCGCGAGATCATGACGCCGCGGCAGAAGATTTTTTCGCTGCCCTCGAACCTTCCACTCAAGGAAGCCAGCGAGCGGGTCATCGACAATATGCACTCCCGCGTTCCCGTCTACGACGAGACTCGCGGTTCCGAGCACATTGTAGGCGTCGTCTACTCGAAGGATCTGGCCAGGTTGATGTTCTTCCATCCGGCCATTCCCTTCGCCGAACTCGAACTATTCCAGGTGATGCACGACGTGCTGGTCGTGCCTGAAACCAAGACCGTCCTCGATCTGATTGGCGAGTTTCAGCAGCGCCGCCGCCAGATGGCCATCGTCGTCGACGAGTACGGTTCCACGGTCGGGCTGGTCACCGCGGAGGACGCCGTCGAGCAGCTTACCGGCGAGTTTGAAGACGAGTTCGATTCGCCCTCGCGCCCCATCCTCACCACCGCCGCCGGCGCGCTGCTGATGGAAGGCAGCGCCAACCTGCGCGACCTGGAAACCCAGATGCACTGGAGCCTGCCGCGCGATGGCGGCGTGGAAACCCTGGCCGGCTTCCTCCTTGCGCGCCTCGGCCACATCCCCCAGGTGGGCGAATCGGTCGCCTATGAAGGCCGCCGCCTGACGGTCGCGGAGATGGACCGCCGCCGCATTGCCAGAATCCGCGTCGAGCCGGTCGAAGAAGAAAAGCCCGCCGCAGGCAATCCGTCCGCAGAGGATTGAGCCGTTTTTGATGTATTCTGTTGTTGTCTGAAAGGCTCAGTATTTTGCTCTGCTTCCCCGCAGACACCATTGATGGAAACGTCCGACCTGCAAGATGCGAGCAGAGTTGATGGAAAATCAGATTGCCACATATTCAAAGCAGCGTCACGGTGGCCGAGGTCGAGGTGGGCAGTGTGGTCACGCTAATCAAAAAGAGGATGGCTCGATCGAAATAGGACGGGAGACACGGTGAAGTGGGACTTCAGGCTTCGCATCGTTCTTGCTTTCGCTGCGCTTATCATCGTTAGTGGAGCATATTCGGCAGCCAAGTGGGATCACGCCAGGAATCGCGGCGGGTTTGACGTTTATTACACGGCTGCTTGCCTGGTTCGCGGCGGTATGAGTACGCACCTGTATGACGAAACTAAGCAGCATACCAATCCACAGCTTAGATTTGCGGACCCAAGCACAGTCTTTGCCCAGACAGCAAGCGCTCACGGCATTCCCGCAGTTATGCTGTACATTTATCCTCCGACGCTTGCGGATCTCATGGTGCCGCTCACTGTATTCCCGCCTGCAGCCGCATTGATCGTATGGAATCTGCTGAACCTGGCGATGATCGTGCTGATAAGCGGCCTGCTGATGCACAGGCTTAAAGTGCAGCGTTATTTGCCGGTCAGCGTAGTTGCTGCATTCCTCTTTTTGTTTCGTCCCACATTGAATTGCCTGTACTGGGGTCAGGTTTCAATCCTTCTGCTTTTCCTGCTTGTGGCCGGATTCAGATGCTATGCCAGCGGACGGAAGAATATGGCCGGTCTCTTCTTCGCGCTGGCTGCCGCCATCAAGCTCACGCCATTGATTGTGATTGTTCCGCTCATCGCGTGGCGCGACTGGAAAAGCCTGCGAGCCATCGCGCTTTGGAGCGCGGTCATTCTGGGAGCGCTCTGGATGGTAAATGGCAGTGGAACATTGGACCTGTATTTTCTGCATCAGCTGCCTTCGATGTCGGGCGGAGGTTTAGGCGGAGGAGATTTCTGCAATAACAGAGCCCTGGGCAACATCTTCTACGAATATCTGCGCGGGTCCGACCGTTCCGCTGCGCCGATCTGGCTGGTGTGGATGGTGAGGCTGGTGTCCGCCTTTGTGCTTTGCTTTGCAGGATGGTTGAGCCAACTGAGGAACGTGGACAAGCTGCCGGATGGCCAGAGGCTTGAAATGGCTTCCATCTTCCTGCTGCTTTCTTCCTGCGTTTCTCCTTATTCATGGCTCTATGCGTATGTCTTTTGCGCTCCGGCGCTGGTGATTCTGGGTAAGCGGATATGGGAGCAGCGGTTGAATGCCGTTGAAACAACGCTTCTGATGGCGTTTTTGCTTTCTCTTTCAACGAGTGCATTCCACATGGCGATGGTGACGCCTCTGGTTGGAATCGCACTGGGGATCCTGGGGCTGTACAGGCTGCGAGCAGAGCGACGGCCCGAAGAAGACAATCCTTTGGCAACCGCGGAGATTCCGGCCTGATGTGAAAGCTCTTGGAGTTTGCTCGCCAGCCCTGAGATGCCCTCTGGTTTATCGTTAGAACCAGCCCATGAAGCAGATTCTCACTCGCCTCGCGCTTACTCTTCCGGTCGTCTGGCTGGTGGTGTCGCTGGTTTTTCTGCTGATTCATCTGGTCCCCGGCGACCCCATCCAGCAGATTCTGGGCGAGGGCGCGTCGCCTGCCGACACGGCTGCTTTGCGCCACCAGTACTTTCTTGATCTGCCGCTTCACCAGCAGTACCTGCGCTACTGGAATGGCGTTCTCCACGGCGACCTGGGCAGCTCCATCCGGCTGCATGACACGGTGGCTCACCTGATTGCCATGCGCTACCCCTACACGCTGGCGCTCACGCTCACGGCGCTGGGCTTCGGCCTGCTGCTGGCCTTGCCGGCCGGAATCCTGGCAGCCGTCAACCGTGGCCGATGGGCCGATCAGTTGCTTTCGGTCGTCAGCCTCTTCGGCCTCTCCGTTCCGGGCCTGGCGCTGGGTCCGGTGCTGATTCTGGTTTTTTCCATCGGTCTTGGATGGCTTCCGGTTTCCGGGGCAAGCGCGGGAGGAAGCGGCGGGATCGACTGGCGCTATCTTGTGCTGCCGTCGATTGCCATGGGCGCATCACTGGCCGCCATTCTTACACGCATGGTGCGCACGGCGATGCTTGAAGAGCTGGGCCAGGACTACGTTCGCACCGCCCGCGCCAAGGGCCTCAGCGAGCGCGCTGTGGTCTGCCGCCACGCCTTGCCCAACGCCCTGATTCCCATCATTACCGTCGTTGGCTTGCAGTTTGGAGCTCTGCTGGCCGGGGCCATTGTGACGGAAACCATCTTCAGTTGGCCAGGCCTGGGGCGGCTGACCGTCAGCGCCATCTCCAATCGCGACTATGCGCTGGTGCAGGGTTGCCTGCTCTCGATTGGATTGACTTATGTGCTTGTGAATCTGCTGACGGACGTGGTATATCAGTGGGTAAATCCGAGGATGAGGGCCTGAAATCGCTCTGGTTGTGAAAGAGTATGGCTTTCGTGCCGCAAAGGCCGCAAAGAATAGCTCCATGCCCCCTCCTTTTCACGTTTTTTGTGAAAAGGGTGGGAAACCACAAAACTCACCCCGACCATCTATGCAGAACCCGCCCCATTTTTGCGCCGCAAACTGAATCCGGCGCTGTACGCTGAATCCATGGACCTGATCCCCGCCCCGAATCCGCGTCCCCTGCGCATCGTGCTGCCCGGCGGCAGCGGCCAGGTGGGCCAGGCTCTCGCGCGGCACTTTCACTTGCGCGGTCATCACGTGACCGTCCTTACCCGCGGCCCTTACACAGCCCCCTGGCAGACCGTCCATTGGGACGGCAAGACCCTCGGCCCATGGACCAACTACATGGAAGGCGCCGACGTTTGCATCAACCTGGCAGGGCGCAGCGTCAATTGCCGCTACGATGCGGCCCACCGCCAGGCCATCTATGAATCGCGCATAGAAAGCACGCGCCTGCTGGGCAGGGTAATCGCCGGCCTCGCCGAGCCGCCGAGCGTGTGGATGAACGCCTCGGCCGCCACCATTTACACGCGCACCCTCGACGAAAACGGCGTCGATTTGCCTCTGGATGAGCTGACCGGCAAGTTGGGCGAAGAGGAGCATGCAGCCAAAACCGCGCCCTTCGCCCAGCGATGGGCCATGCGCCGTGGTTTCTCCGCGCGCGTGGCCAGGGACTGGGAGGCCGCGTTCTTTGCCGCCGAAACGCCGCGCACCCGCAAGATTGCCCTGCGCAGCGCCATCGTTCTCAGCCCCACGCCGGGCACCGCTTTTGGCGTGCTGTCGAACCTCGTCCGCCTCGGCCTCGGCGGCAAACAGGGCAACGGCCGCCAGTTCGTCACTTGGATTCACGAAGCAGACTACGCCCGCGCCGTCGAGTTCCTGATTGCCCGCGAAGACATCGATGGGCCGGTCAACCTCGCCGCCCCCAACCCGCTACCCAACCGCGCTTTCATGGCGGCCCTGCGCGAAGCCTGGAACGTGCCCAACGGCCTCCCCGCGCCCTGGCTCGCCATCCAGTTCGGCGCACTCTTTATGCGCACCGAGCCCGAATTGATCCTACAGAGCTGCCGCGCCGTTCCCGGACGACTCCTCGACGCCGGATTCCACTTCGACTTTCCTGCCTGGCCCCAAGCCGCCGAAGATCTGGTACAGCAATGGAAAAACAGGGATTAGTGAAAAGGGAAAAAAGAAAAGGCCCAGTCGAGGTTCCTGGCGCGCGGATCAGCGAAAGATCAATCATGTTCTGCGTCTTTTCTCCGCTCTGCGCCTTCGGCCGCTCCAGGAATGATGCGCAGGATAAAGGGAAAGATGAGCGCTACGACGAAGTAAGCGCCTGTGGCGGCCAGCGCCAGCCACGGCAAACCCGCGCCGCAAGCCATGCCGATGGCCGTTACCAGCCAAACGGTGGCAGCGGTCGTCAGTCCCCTCACCTGGTCCTGGCTCACAAAAATAAGACCGGCGCCGATGAACCCGATGCCGGAGACGATTTGCGCCGCCACGCGGGAGGGATCAAGGACAATGCTGTTCGCGACAAGCACGTCGCTAAAACCGTACTTTGAAACCAGCACAAAGAGCGCGGCCGCTGTTCCGACCACGGTATAGGTGCGCAGCCCCGCGCTCTTGTGGCGAATCTCGCGCTCCAGGCCAATCACTGCCGAGAGAAAGAACGCCAGGCCAAGCTCGATGAACTGCCTCGCGTCTTGTCCGCTGATTTCGGAGATTGGCATTGTGCGCTCTCCCTACTTTGCCGGCGTAATGTCGGTAATGGGCAGGTCAATGTGTCCCAGCAGAATCTCAAACCGCCGCTGCTCTTCTCTCTGGTAAGTTTTCTGATCGGGCCACAACTCCTTGATGAAGGCCTCTTCGTCGGGATTGGCGGTCGTGGCCACGGTCGAGTTTTTGTACTTGATGGTCACGCGATAGTCCCAGCGAAGCTCTTCCGAAGTGTGATAGGCCGGCGACTCGATCTTTACCGAGAGAATCCGCCCGGTGGCCTGAATCTTCTGGAGCAGCGGGTAGTGGTTCTTCAGGAACAGCTGCAGAAACTCGGCCTGATGGCCCCACTGGCACTTGTAGTAGTACTCCACGGTGTAAGGCTGGTCGGCGCCACCCTGCGGCGGCGCTCCCTGGGCCATGAGCGGAACTGCCAGCGAAACGGAGAATACAACGGCGAGAACAGCGAGAAGAATCCTGCGCATAGAGCCTCCAATCAATCGATTGCTGCCATTGTAACCTGATCCACGGCAGCCTTCGGTCAATCACTGGTCTCTGATGCTCTCTGATCCCTGTCTACGGCTCCGTTGCAGGCCTTCCAGCGCGCAGATGAAGCAGCCGCTTGATATCCGGAGAAAACTCCCGCAGGATGTTTTCGACGCCGATAAGCCCCACCTCAATGTGCCCGGACTGCACTCCCTGCGCCAGCGGGCTGTAGTGATCCGGGTACCACATGGTTTTGATCATCGAGCTGCCATAAGCGCCTGTGAGCATCGGCAGGTCCAGCGTCTCGTGGCCGCTGCGGTTGTAGGTGAGGAAGGTCATTTTCAGCGCGTGGCCGGTGCGCGGGAAAATTCCCGTGCAGGCGCAGGCGAAGTAGCGTGGATCGGTGCCCTCGGCGGCTGCCATGCTCTCATGCACCGTATTCTCGATCGCACTGCTGCCAAGATGTGACCCCACGCGCCGTCCGTAGCCTTCCCACGTCCTGGGCCAGCCGTCAGGCGACTCGATGACCTGCGAGTAGGCCGCGGTCCCCAGGGACGCGGCGTAAATCTGGGGAGTCCGGCCGTCTTCATTCAACCAGCGCTGCCAGCGCTCGTGCCCCCTCAGCGGCTTGTAGGTGCCCGCATCGAAGGGAGACTCCGGGGTGAACAACTGTCCAAGCGCCTGGGTCAGCAGTTGCTTCTGGGCAAACCCCAGAGTGGGCGCCAGAAGGAGGGCGAGCAACGCGATGCGGCATTTTGAAGTCACACTTCCATCTTACGCAAAAAAACCTTGAATGAGCGCCGCGTGGTCCATTATTCCCTGTTCTCTGTTCCCTGTTCCCTGCCTTTCCGCCTCTTCTCCCACTCCCGGTTCACATTCGAACCATCTCACTCTTCGCCCGTTCTTCGCCATGCGGCTATAATGTTTCCATGGACTTTGAACTGGTGACGAGCTACACGCCGCAGGGAGATCAGCCACGGGCAATTGAAGAGTTGCTCCAGGGGCTGGAGGCGGGCGAAAAGCACCAGGTGCTGCTCGGCGTGACCGGCTCGGGCAAGACCTTCACCATGGCCAAAGTCATCGAGGCCTCCAATCGTCCGGCGCTGATTCTGGCGCATAACAAGACCCTCGCCGCGCAGCTTTATCACGAGTTCAAACAGTTCTTCCCCAACAACGCCGTCGAGTACTTTGTGAGTTACTACGACTACTACCAGCCGGAAGCCTACATTCCGGCCGGCGACTTATATATCGAGAAAGAGGCAATGATCAACGAGGAGCTGGACAAGCTGCGCCTCTCGGCCACGCGCAGCCTCTTCGAGCGGCGCGACGCGATCATTGTCAGCTCGGTCAGTTGCATCTACGGCCTCGGCTCGCCGGAGGCTTACTACGGCATGTTGCTGCTGCTTGAGAAAGGCCAGCACATCAGCCGCAAGGACATTACCCGCCGCCTGGTTGAAATTCTCTACGAGCGCAACGACACGGACTTTCGCCGCGGCACCTTCCGCGTGCGCGGCGACGTGATCGAAGTCTTCCCGACTTATGACGAAATGGCCTACCGCATCGAGCTATTCGGCGATGAGATCGAGTCGCTTTCGCAGATCGATCCGCTCTTCGGCACGGTGAAGCAGCGCTATGCGCGGCTGCCGATTTATCCCAAGAGCCACTATGTCATGCAACCGGAAACCAAGGCCGGGGCCATCAAGACCATCCTGGAAGAACTGAACGAGCGCGTGAGCCAACTGGAGGGCGAAGGGCGCATGGTCGAGGCGCAGCGCATCAACCAGCGCACGCGCTTCGACCTGGAAATGATCAAGTCCATGGGCTACTGCCACGGCATCGAAAACTATTCGCGGCACTTCTCCGGCCGCCTGCCGGGCGAGGCTCCGCCGACGCTGCTGGACTACTTCCCCAAGGATTTTCTGCTCTTTATCGACGAGAGCCACGCCACCATTCCACAGGTGCACGGAATGTGGTTCGGCGACCGCAGCCGCAAACAAAACTTGGTGGAGTACGGCTTCCGCCTGCCCTCGGCCATGGACAACCGCCCACTGAAGTTCGACGAATTTGAGAACCGCGTCCATCAGACGATTTACGTCTCCGCCACGCCCGGCCCGTATGAGCTGACGCAGGCAGCCGGAGTGGTGGTGGAGCAGGTCATCCGCCCCACCGGCCTCGTAGACCCGGAGGTGGAAATCCGCCCCGTGAAGGGCCAGATCGACGACCTCCTGGCGGAAATTCGCGACCGCGCCGAGCGCCATGAGCGGGTGCTGGTAACCACCCTCACCAAGCGCATGTCCGAGGACCTGGCCGGCTATTACACCGAGGTCGGCGTACGCTGCCGTTACATGCACTCCGAGATTGAAACCCTGGAGCGCGTGAAACTGCTGGCCGGGCTGCGCAAAGGCGAGTTCGACGCGCTGATCGGCATCAACTTATTGCGCGAAGGCCTTGATCTGCCCGAGGTTTCGCTGGTGGCGATTCTGGACGCGGACAAGGAAGGCTTTCTGCGCTCAACCGGCTCGCTGATTCAGACCATGGGCCGCGCCTCGCGTCACATCCAGGGCAAGGCGATTCTCTATGCTGACCGCATCACCGATTCGATGCGCCGCGCCATGGACGAGACCGACCGCCGCCGAACAATTCAGCGCGCCTACAACGAGGAGCACGGAATTACGCCACACTCGATCATCAGCCCGGTGGAGATGGGCCTGGCCGAAATTCTCAAAGCCGAGTACGGCGATGTGGACGAAGCAGAAACCGCAGGCCTGCCCGAGTTCAAATCTCAGGAAGAACTCGACGACTTCATCGCCAAGCTGGAAACAGAGATGCGCGAGTTGGCCAAGAAATTCGAATTCGAGCGGGCCGCCAAACTGCGCGACACCATCAAGGAACTGCGCGAGAAGGAGTTTTTGTTCTCGTAAGTTGCGGCGACTCACAGGCCTCAAAAGCTGGACCTTGGATGCTCGATCTGCAGACTAAGTACGAGGCAGTTCTCTTCATTTTCACCCAGAAAAGCCTGGATGCGGGGGAATGCGTCGCGAAGCAGGAATCCGGCGCGAACTGTCGTGCAATTGCCGATGCGCAGCCAGATCACCTTTGGCGGGCTTCCACGCAGAACGCTCAGTTCTGAAAAGTCGGAATCTTTGGTGACAATGGCAAAGGCGTTTTCAGCGGCGTAATTCCAGACCTGATCGTCGGGCGTATTGACCAGACCGCATTCTTCCACGTGCGCAGAGCCGGGATAAAGGTCGCTGATTGACGCAATCAAGCGTGGAGAGAGGTTTTCGTCCAGCAGGAGTTTCACGCGGAGAGAATCTCGAATTTACGTTCGCGGTCGGCGGCAAAAGCCAGACAGGCGCGAATGTCGGATTCGCGCAGCAGGGGAAAGTCGGCGAGAATCTCAGCCTCGGTCATGCCGGAGGCCAGATAATCGAGCACATCGTAGACTGTAATGCGCAGGCCGCGAATGCAGGGCTTGCCGCTCCGCTTGCCGGGTTCAATCGTGATGATGCCCGTGTAGTCCATACGCCCTCAGAATAGGACAATTGCCGCCGCGGCGCAAGCAGGACTGGACTTCCAGGCGGGCACTCTTCACGCATCGGGGCGTGGTTTCGATCTACGGCGCCCAGATTTTGCATGTGGGACACCCGCACAAGAAGTTCGAATTCGAAAAGGCCGCCAAGCACCATCAAGGAACTGCGCGACAAGGAGTTTATGTTCGCGTGAGTTGCAGCGCCGTGAAGCGGTTGAGACTGCGCGCCGGTATGCGAAAATCGTCCTTGAACTGATTGCGGAGTTTTGATGGCCGTTTTTGGCAGTTTTGCTCTTCTTGTCGCGCTGGCGCTGGCCGCCTACAACCTGGTTGCTGGCGGCGTTGCCTTGCGCCTGTTGGGCACAAAAGAGCCCACGGCTCTCTCGCCCGAGCGGCTACTGGAGACAGCGCGGCGGGCCGGAATCGCAGGCTTTTTTGCAGTTACGGCGGCGGCCTTCGCGCTGGTGTGGGGCATTTTCACCAACGATTTTTCCATCACCTACATTCTTGAGCACTCCAACCGAGCGCTGCCGGCCGCATACAAATTCTCCGCAATTTGGGCCGGACAGGAAGGTTCGCTGCTGCTCTGGGCGTGGTTGCTGGCAGCCTTTGGATTCATTCTGCGGCTGAGGCACAAGCGCGACGCGAAGCTCTACGCTTATGCCGGCGCGATTCTGGCCGCAATCCAGGCGTTTTTTCTGCTTCTGCTTTGTTTTCCCGCTTCACCTTTCGCGCTAACACAAGGTCCGATTCCCGCCGACGGCTACGGCCTCAATCCCCTGCTCCAATACCCGGAGATGGTGATTCACCCGCCCCTGCTCTACCTGGGCTACGTGGGCTTCTCGATTCCCTTCGCCTTTGCGCTGGGGGCTCTGATGATGCGCTACCCCGGCGATGAGTGGATCAAAATCACCCGCGGCTGGACGATTGCGAGCTGGCTGTTTCTGACCCTCGGCATCTTTCTCGGCATGCACTGGGCCTACGCCGTGCTGGGCTGGGGCGGCTACTGGAGCTGGGACCCGGTGGAAATCGCCAGCCTTCTGCCCTGGCTGACTGCAACCGCCTTTCTGCACTCCGTGATGATGCAGGAGAGGAAGGGCATGATGAAGAGCTGGAACGTCTGGCTCATCTTCTCCACCTTCCTGCTGACGCTGCTGGGCACGATGCTGACCCGCGGAGGCCTGGTCAGTTCGGTGCACGCCTTCGCGGCCTCGTCCATCGGCTACTGGTTCATGGCTTTCATGGCCATCGTGCTGGCGGTGTGCATCATCACTTATTTCCTGCGGCGCGGCCACTTGAAGAGCGAACGCCACATGGAATCGCTGATTAGCCGTGAGTCCAGCTTTCTGTTCGGCTGCCTGGTTTTGCTGGCCGCCTGCTTTGTCCTCTTGTGGGGAACGCTCTTCCCTGTCCTTTCCGGATTCATGACCGGAAACAAGGTCACGATCGACGCGCCCTGGTACAACAGCGTGGCCGTTCCCATCGGCCTTTTCCTGCTGTTTCTCTCCGGCGTCGGACCGCTGCTGCCCTGGAACGCCACGTCACTGAAAAGCCTCCGGCGCAATTTCGTGTTGCCCATAGTCGCGCTGTTTGTTACGGTCTCCGTCTGCCTCGCCGTGGGCATACGGCCGTGGAAAGACGGCGTCTTCGATCAGGGCGTTTTCTATGCGTTGCTAGCCTTTGCGCTGGCCGCGGGCGTGATGACGGCCATCGGCTCGGAGTTCCTGCGCGGGATGCTGCTGATTGCCCGCGAGAGCGGACGAAACCTCGTCTGGGCAAAGGTTCAGTTGATACGCCGCAATCCCCGGCGCTACGGCGGTTACACCGTCCACGCCGGCGTGGCGCTGGTGGTTGTGGGCCTGGCTGGCGCGGCCTTCAACCGCAGCGTGGAAAGCGAAATGGCGCTCAACGACAGGGTTTCCATCGGCCCATACACGCTTCAGTGCGCCGGCTTCACGCAGGACTCGAACGCCAACTACGACTCCGAGTATGCGCTGCTGGATGTGTCGAAAAACGGCAAAAACCTCTTCCAGATGACGCCGGAAAAGCGCCTCTATCGCGCCAGCGGACAGCCGCAGACCATGGTGGCCATCCACTCGACGCCAGCCTGGGACTTGTATGTGGTCTATGAGGGCATGAATCCCGACACCGGACGGCCGGTGATCAAGGCAATGCTGAATCCGCTGGTGGGCTGGATATGGGCCGGGGTGCTGCTAATGCTTTTCGGCACGCTAATGGCGCTCCTTCCACGCCAGCTAACAGCAGACAGCGGACGGCTAACAGTTAAAGGAACTCTGGAGGATTCTGAGTTATGACCGAGACCCAGGGAGTTATCGCCGGAATGCTGCTGTTCTTTGCGCTGTATCTCTACATTTTCTGGCCGCAGAACGTCAGCGAAGCAGGCATCTCCAATAAGAACCAGGTTATTGAACCGCCTTTGAAAACGGACTGATCGCTTCACAACAAGAGGATTCTTACACGAACATGAAATTGACCCAGTTTGTTTTCCGCGCCCTCGCCTTGAGCCTGCTCCTGGCGGGCGCGGCGGCGCAGGCCCAAATCACCGGCACGGTTACCGACAAGACCACCGGCAAGCCCGCCGCGGGCGACAGCGTGGCTCTCGTGGACGTGCAGGCCGGCATGAATGAAGCGGCCAAAACCACCGCCGACGCCCGTGGGCGCTACTCGCTGACGCAGCCCGGCCACAGCAGTTATCTCGTGCGGGCCACTCACCAGGGCGCAACCTACTTCATTGGCGCGCCCGAGAGCAACCGGCAGGGCGACATCGCTGTCTATGACGTGGCCGCCAAAGTCAGTGGAGTGGTCATCGACGAAGACGTGATCGCGCTTGTCGAGACGGACCAGGGGCGCCTGCGGGTTGTCGAACGCTTCTCCGTGCAGAACTCCAGCGCCCCTCCCCGCACCCAGTGGAGCGCACATAGTTTCGGAATCGTGGCGCCTCCGGAAGCGGTGATGGGCGCGGCCGAAGCGCAGCGCCCCGGCGGACTGCCCACCACGCTAAAACTGGACCCCGACGGCCCCAAAGGCCACTACTCCTTCAACTTCCCCATTCAGCCCGACGAAGGCAACAAAGGGACGATGTTCCAGATCGAATACGAGTTACCCTACAGCGGCAAGTTCACCTTCCATCCGCAGGTGACGATACCAGCCAAAGCCGTGTGGATCATGCTGCCCAAGAGCATGAACTTTGCCGCGGGCTCGGGCTCGGCCTTCCAGTCCGCGCCGCAGGACCCCGGCTTTCAAACATACGTCGCCCAGAACGCCGCTCCCGGCAAAGCGCTGGAGTTTACCGTCTCTGGCCTCGGCTCTCTGCCGCGCGGCGATGAAGGCGAACAAAGCGGCCAGCAGGCCGGCAACGGCCAGAACGCCTCCGGCGCGCAGCCCGGCGGCGGCATCGGCAATCCCATCGGAACGCCCGATCCGATGAGCAAATACAAGGTCTGGATTCTGGCCGGACTCGGGTTTTTGCTGGCGGCCTCGGCGGCATTTCTGCTGCGCAAACCCGCTCAGGGTGCGGCGTTCAACGCCAGCGCGGGAACTGCGCCGGCTTCCGCGGCTCTGGCAACCGGAAGCGCTGCCCTGCTGAATTCGCTCAAGGAAGAACTGTTCGCATTGGAAAGCGACAAGGTTGCCGGGACAATCGCGCCGGAAGAGTACGCGAGACAGAAGGCCGCGCTTGAGATGGTGTTGAAGCGAGCGCTGGAAAAAAAATAGAACAACGGCTAAGGAATCTCTGAACAAGAGATTCCTTGACCTTCGGATGTGAACCCGCCAGCTACTACGCCTTCGGATCAACCTTCCAGTAGACGCCGTAACGGCCGTGGATAACTCGATACAGCGGCTCCATCTCGACCTTGTCCTTTTGTCCGGCAAGCTGGAAGACCAGCGGCTGGCCTGCAACCGGCTCGACCCAGGACGGCTCGGCCGCCGGATCAGCATGGATCGTCGGCGCCTTGAAGCCATCATCGAGAATCGGCTCGGCGTGGTTCAGCGGGACGACGTGCGATTCTGGCGCCGGACCATACTTGCCTGCGAGCGCCAGCGGTCCGTACATGACGGCTTGCACGCTCTCGTCGTCAGGCATGCGATGGGCGCGCAGACGCATCGGTAACTGCAACTCGACACGATCGCCGGCGCGCCACTGGCGAGTGAGTTCCAGATAGCTCGACGGGCTGGAGAAGTAAGGCAAGCGCTCGCCATTGAGCAGCACCGCTCCGCCCTCGGCCCAATAGGGCACGCGCACACGGATCTTCATCGGCTTGCCCGGCGCGGCAACGATGCTCAGCACGGTCGAGGCCTGCTCCGGGAAAATCGTTGACTGGCGCAGCTTGAGCCCCTTCTCGCGCCAATCGAGTTCGGAGTCGATGAACTGGTTGACGTAGAGAGAGTCGTTGTCGTGGTAGTAGATCGTGTCGGTCAGCTTGGCATACTCCTCATAGGCCGTGCCCGTGCAGCACCACATTGAGTCAAAATCATTGCAGAAGACCTTCCATGCGCCGCTGGCCATCGGCAAATAATAGATGGCGTGGCCGTTCTCCGGATCGATCGTGCCCAGGCGGTGGTTGACCAGCAGCCGCTCGTAGTAGTCCATGTAGCGTGCGTCGGGCTGCCAGGCAAAGAGATGCCGCGTGAGCTTCATCATGTTGTAGGCGCAGCAGCACTCGCTGGTGTTGCCGCTCAGCTCCTTGGCAAGCTTGCCGGGCTCGCTCCTCCACAACTCGCCGTTGCTCGTGCCGCCGGTGCAGTAGCAGCGCTCGCCGGTCACTTCATGCCAGAACCAGTGCGCAATCTCGCGCTGACGGCTGTCGCCCTCGACCTCGTAGCGGCGCGCGGCGGCGATCATCTTCGGGATGTTGGTGTTGACATGCAGGCCGGTAAGCTTGTCCTGATGGTTGGCCAGCGGGTCGAGCACGAAGCGATGATCGAAGCGGTGCGAAAGCTCAAGATAGCGCTGCTTGCCGGTAACGCCGTAGAGATTGGCCAGCGCCTCGCCCATGCCGCCGAACTCTGTGCGCATCATCTGCTGGAAGAGCTCGTCGCTGATCGGATCAAGGTAATGGCCGACCCAGGCCGCCATGCCCTCGCAGACTTCGAGCGCCTGCGTGTTGCCGGTGTGCACATACATTTCGAGCAGGCCGGCCATGATCTTGTGATAGGTGTAGAAGGGCGCCCAGACATTCTGCAGATTGCGCAGGCGCTCATAGAACTCCGGCGGATAGGCGCTCAGATAGCCGTTGTCGTTGAGCTTTTTCTGACACTGCCAGAGGCCATCGACGACCTGCGCGGCGTTGCTCCGAAGCTCCTCATCGCCAGCGGAAGCGTAAAGCAGCGCGCTGGCAGAAAGATAATGTCCGCCAGCGATGTGTCCGCGCAATTCGCATCCGGGCTCCTCCCAGCCGCCCAGCGGCTCAGCCGAACTGGGCAGACCGGCGGTCAGGCGAAAGCTGTGCAGCAGGCGGTCGGCAGGCAGGCGATGCAACATGCCGCGATTGGCTTCCATGGCGCGTGCGTAAGGCCCTTGCGCGCCCAGCCTGACCTCTGCAAAGGGAAAGGGGCGCGCGATACCAGTCACTTTGTCATGCGTTATCGGCGGCGCAGCCGCGGCCAGATCGGCAGGTGTGGCAAGCGTGCTGGCGAACAGCTTCGATGGCAACAGCGAGGAGCCAGCCACCACGGCGGCGGCAGAGAGGAATGTGCGGCGCGAGAGATCCTTCGGCATGATAAAAAACCTTCCTGCAACATGATACGGCGGACGGCCCAGCCTGGCCGGCTATGGAAAAACAGGCAAAAGAACTGTGCACATCGGACATTCAGCGGCTGACTCTTCCCGCTGCGCGTATGCCGTAGGGAACAGCGCTTGAGCGGCATCAAGCTCCGGGCCCCCATCCTTGCGCGTTTTTCCTGGCGCAAGGGTGAGAGGCCACAGATCCCGACCGGCAACTGATCTCTGTTCCCTGCTCTCTGATCTCTGTTCTCTTCGCTCCTGTATCATCGAAGAGGCGCTTGCGTGTGAAACTCCGCCTACGCGCCGTGGAAAAATCATGAAAACTGGCATCATCGGCCTGCCACAGGTGGGCAAGACATCGCTGTTCAAGATTCTGACCAAAGCCAAGCTCGAGGACCACGGTCACTCGCGCCAGGAGCACATCGGCGTGGCGCGCGTGCCGGACGAGCGGCTGGACAAGCTCTCGGCCCTCTACTCGCCGAAGAAGACCACCTACGCCACGGTGGAGTTTGTGGATGTGGCGGCCATCGGGCAGGACGCGCTCAAAGAGACCGCCTTCCTCACCACCCTGCGCAACGTGGATGCTCTGATTCACGTGCTGCGCGCCTTCGACGACGACGCCATTCCCCACGTCGGCCCCATCGACCCCTTGCGCGACATCAAGAACGTCGAGTTCGACCTGATGGTCAGCGATCTGGAGCAGATTGAAAAGCGGCTGCAACGGCTGGAAAAGGACTTGAAGAAGGGACACACAACCGAGCTGGACCATGAACAGGCCCTGCTGCTGCGGTCGAAAGAGGCTCTGGAAAAAGAGACTCCCCTGCGCGAACTGGAGATGACGCTCGATGAAAAAAGGCTCATCAAGGGCTTCATGTTTCTCTCGCAAAAGCCTATCTTGTATACGCTTAACATCGGCGAGAGCATGACGCTTGGCGACGACCTGGAGGCAGCGGTGAGCCGCTTCAAGCTGGACGAAGTGGCGCTCCGGCCCAATGCCGGCGCCACGGCCATCTGCGGCAAGGTCGAGGCTGAACTGGCTGAGATGGACGACGAGGAAGCGGCGGAGTTTCTTTCCAGCTACGGACTGCGCGAGAGCGGGCTGATACGGCTGATCCGCAAGAGCTACGAACTGCAAGGGCTGATCAGCTTTTTCACCGCCGGCGAGGACGAGTGCCGAGCCTGGACGATTCCGGTGGGGTCGAAAGCGCCGCAGGGCGCCGGAGCGATCCACTCCGACCTGGAACACCACTTCATTCGCGCTGAAACGATTCGCTGGGACGCGCTGCTGGAGGCTGGCTCCGAGGCAGCGGCGCGGGCCAAAGGCACGCTGCGCCTTGAAGGCAAGGAATACGTGGTGCAGGATGGCGACATCATGCACATCCGGCACAGTGGGTAAGGGCGAATGCTGAGAATATCCTTGATTCTGGGCGCCATTGCCGCGCTGGCCGACGTGCTGGGCGGGCTGGTGCTTGTGCGCGCCAAAGGCATTGAACGCTACCTGCGCTATTTCGTCGCTCTGGGCGCAGGTTTCCTCATGGCGACGGCTTTGCTTGAGATGATGCCCGAAGGCCTGCGGCTGAGCCCGCAGTCGGGACCGGTCCTCATTATGATCGGATATTGCGTGGTCCACCTGCTGGAGCACACCATCAACGCCCACTTTCACTATGGTGAGGAGACCCACCATGGCGAGTTCGTCAGCCGGCACACCGGCAACTCGGTGATGGCGGGGCTGAGCGTCCATGCGCTTTTCGACGGCGTGGCCATCGGCTCGGGCTTTCTGGTTTCCGGCTGGCTGGGCTGGCTGATTTTTCTGGCCATTCTTTTGCACAAGGCGCCGGAAGGCTTCACCATGGCCTCGGTGATGCTGGCCAGCGGACGCACCCGCTCCGCGGCCTTGTATTCCGCCATTGCCCTGGCCGCGGCAACGCTGGCTGGCGTGCTGGTTATCGAACTGATTCCCGGCTGGCTGCCTTATGGAATGCCCATCTCGGCCGGCGTGGCGATTTATGTGGGCGCCAGCGACCTGGTGCCCGAGGTGAACCGCGAGCCCGGCATCCGCATGGCGCTGATGTTCTTTGCCGGCGTGGGCGGGTTCCTGCTACTGCGCATGCTGCTGCCGACGCTCTGAACAGGACAAGCTGAACAGTTGCGCACTCAATCCCCCGCGGCCTACTTCGGAAGCATTTGTAACTCCAGCTTCCTGGGAATATAGATAACTCCATCCTGGTTCCTGAAACCGGGCTGATAGTACTGCTGAATCGCGCGCAAAATCGGCGGAGCGAAGTGGCCGTCGGGCCAGCGGCCGCCAAGTTTCTGTTCCACGCTGCTGTCTAGCTGGACCGCTCCGAACTTGTGATTTCGCAAGCGATCCACCATCACATTGGCGTCCAGCCGGCCCAATGCTATGAGGCGTGTGGCGTTGAATGCATCATAAAGATAAGGCTTCCCCGCATAGTAGCAACGCAGGGGGTCTTCGCACAGTGCCGGTCCCGGCTGCTGTCGCAGGAAGTCAATCTCCGCCGCAAAACGCTGCCCGCCAGCGCGGTTCTGTTCGAGAGCCTTGTCTGTGCGCCAATGATCGGAGATGGCCAGGGGATCGCCAGAGACGACCATGGGGACCGCCAGCCATAGGAAGAAAATGGCGCAAACTACACTCGGTCCCAGGACTTTGAGACGGCCCAGTGGCAACGCTGGAAACTCTGCCCAAAAAACACCGGTCAGCATTACGATCGCCAGAGTCGAAGGAAACATCGCATTGATCGTGACGCCGCCGCCACCGCTGATATATACATTGAACGGCAGCGAGCAGAGAAGCAGCAGCGCCAGCACTCGCTGCGCGGGATTCTTCCAGCAGTAACGGGCCATCCACAAAGCTGTCACCGTAGGCAACAGAATGGGTACAAGATAATTGCAGGCCTTGACGATAGCGCCTTTCCAGGAGTAGCCACGCGGAATCAGTAGACAGGTAAGATAGGCTGAACCGTCAATCCGTCTTGTCAAAACAAAGGAGAGCACAACCATCAAAGCGCCACTAAAGGCAAAACGCAACGCCCGACGCGGTGAACTGAACAGCAAATCCAGCAGTACCGCCAAAGGAAACACGACCAGAGTGTGCTTGATATTGCCGCCCAGCACAAACAGCAGCGCGGTCACCTCCAGCGCCCAACCTCTGCTCCCACCACGCAGATAGACGTAGACGCCCGCCATAAAGAACGCCTGAGCCAGCATTTGAGGATCATCCATGCCCACATAGCCGCTGCCGTTGGCGCAGAAGATTGCCACAAGAAATAGCCCGGAAAGACAAGCAAAGAACTTCGAGTGCGCTACCTGCCAAACAATCAGTCCCGCAAACAGACCGCTGAGGCAGAGACCGGCCAGAGAGAGAATCCGCCCTGCAAACAAGTAATCCGTGGCGAATCTTTCTACCGCGGTGACAATATGAAACGAGAGCGCCGGATAGTCCGCGCACGTCCAACCACAGGCCGAGGGATAAAGAGGCTGATGCTCCGCCACTTTCTGGGCATTGCATACGTTCCAACCCTCGTTGATGTTGATGCTCGTCAATACGAAGGCGCGGCTGAATGGATACGCTGCCGTCCAGAAAAGAATCGCCACGCATAAAGCCGTCAACAAGAAGGAGTCCGGCCTGAGGTTGATGCGGCCAGTTCTATGAATCATTCGTAAGTTTCCTGCCTCCCCAGATTTCGTTCCCAGCGATTCAGTCCCCGTGTACAGGAGATGATGGTTTCTTCGGTCAGAAAACCGGAGAACTCCGCCAGACCTCAGGCTCGACGCCCGAAACCGAATCGCTCCGCATAGAGCTTGGCCAGCAGCTTGGCATATTCCCCGGCAACCTCAAAGTTGGCCTTGCTCGCGCCGCGATAGCGCTGGCCAAAGGCGAAGGGAACCTCCGCGACAGAGCGGATGCGGCCGCGCGCCAGAATCTCCAGAAGCAGCTTGAAACCTGACGGCTGAAACTGAATCTCGTCGACGCATTCGCGGCGAACCAGAAAATAGCCGGACATGGGGTCTTTGGCCCGCAACCCCGCTCGTTGAATGGGCCAAGTGGCCCACACAGCCGCGGCGGAAAGGAGCCTTCTGAGCGGATTCCAGTCGCCCAGCCGCCCGCCTGCCGTATACCGGCTGCCGATCGCCAGGTCGTTGCCGGCAACAATGGCGGAGAGCAGCGCGGGCAGCAGCTCCGGCGGGTGCTGCAGGTCGGCATCCATCACGCCGAGAATTGCGGCATTGGTGTGCCGCCAGCCATAGAGAATGGCCCCAGACAAGCCCTTCTCGCCCTTGCGCACCAGGAGGCGCACGCGCTCGTCTTTACGGGCGATGGCGGAGACGATCATGTCGGTGCCGTCGCAACTGTCGTCGTCGACGACAAGAATCTCATATTCGATTCCCAGGGGATCGAGTACGGCGCGAACATCGCGGAGCAGAGGCGGGAGATTTTCCGCCTCGTTCAGTGTGGGAATGATCAACGCCAGCTTCGGCTGGGAATGCCCCCCGGACTCTGCCTGTGGCAAAGGGCGCGTTGCCGCGCCATCAGTCGGCGCGTAGGATGACTTTATCTCTGCTGGCGACATGCTGCACTTGAGTATAAGGGGTCTATCCGGGTTGAAGCACAAGTTTCCTGTCAACATTCTGCTGACCTTGTTTTTCACAATGCTCGGCTTGGCCGTGATGGGCTACCATCCCGGCATCGAAGACGACGGCGTTTATCTGTCTGCGATTAAGAGCGACTTGAACCCTGCGCTATACCCTCACGATGCCAACTTCTTCCGGGTTCAACTTCAGGCCACTTTCTTCGACAACTGGGTCGCCGGGTTCGTGCGCTCGACCGGAGTTCCGCTGCCCGCGACGGAGTTTCTCTTCCAGTTTGCAGCGATTATGCTAATCGTCTTCGCTTGTTGGCGGATTGCGCGCAGATTGTTCAACGAAACGCTGGCGCAATGGGCCGGCGTGGCTCTGGTGACCGCCATGTTCACGCTGCCGGTGGCCGGAACCGCGCTCTACCTGGTGGATCAGCATCTGCACCCGCGCAACGTGGCCACGGCCTTCATTCTATTAGCGGTTTCGAGGATATTGGAGGGAAAAGGGCGGCAAGCGGTTCCTCTCCTGCTGTTGTCTTTTCTGCTGCATCCCATCATGGCCGCCATGGGCATTTCCTTTTGCATCTTTCTAGCTGTGGTTCTGCTGGAGCCGCTCCCCGCCTGGCTGCGGCGCGGGGCCGGAGCCGGTTCCATGGCTGCCGCCTCTGTCCCCCTGGGCTGGATCTTCGAGCCGCCCACTTCCACCTGGCGAGAGGCTCTGAACACCCGCACCTGTTTCTTCCTCTATAGGTGGACATGGTACGAGTGGCTGGGCGCGCTGGCGCCTCTTTTCCTCTTCTGGCTGCTCTGGCGCATTGCCCGAAAGCGGCACGAGACCCTGTTGGCCCGCTTTGCGCTGGCCGTCTTCCTCTATGGGGTTTTTCAATTGTTGCTGGCCATCGCCATTCTCGGGATCCCGGAGCTGATCCGGCTGGCTCCCTTGCAACCGATGCGCTTTCTTCACCTTATCTATGTCTTCATGACCCTGCTTGGGGGTTGTCTTGTGGGCAAATACCTGCTGAAGGCCAGCATTTGGCGCTGGGCAGTGTTTCTGCTGGCCATCAATGCGGGCATGTTCGTGCCGCAGCGGCTTTTGTTCAGCAGCAGCGAGCACCTTGAGCTGCCCGGACGGAACTCGGCCAATCCATGGCTGCAGGCCTTCGCATGGATCCGCCAGAACACGCCCACCGACGCCTATTTTGCTCTCGACCCCAATTACCTGGCGGCGCCGGACGAGGACTATCACAGCTTCCGCGCGCTGGCCGAGCGCAGCCAGTTGGCCGATGCCATCAAAGACACGGCAGTGGTAACCCAAGTTCCTGAATTGGGTGAGGTGTGGGCGCGGCAGGTAAAGGCTCAGAGAGGCTGGACCCGCTTCCAGCTTGCGGACTTCGAGCGGCTGAAGACAGAGTTTGGCGTGAACTGGGTGCTGGTCTCGGATCCCCAGCCCGCGGGGTTAGGCTGCCAGTGGCACAACGCCATCCTGTCGGTCTGCCGCATTCCCTGAGGCCACCGCCGTGGTTTCGATTGGCTCCTTCCGCCGGATGGTATGCATTGCCGGTGTCGTATACGTATAATTCAGGAATGCCATGGCTGAGGGGATGATGGGGAATGATCAACAATAAGAGAGTCGTGGTCGTTCTGCCTGCGTATAACGCTGAGAAGACTCTCAAGAAAACAATAGAAGAGATTTCCAATGTCGTGGATGCCTGCATTCTGGTCGACGATCACAGCACAGATGGAACGGTGGCGCTGGCAAACGAGCTCGGCTTGCAGATTCATGTGCATGAGCGCAACCGTGGTTATGGCGGAAACCAGAAGACCTGCTACGCCGCGGCATTAAACGCCGGCGCGGATATTGTAATCATGCTCCATCCGGACTATCAGTACTCCCCCCTGCTGGTCGAACCGATGGCAAGCATGATCGCCTATGGCTTGTATGACATTGTGCTCGGCTCGCGCATTCTGGGGGGCGGAGCGCTGAGGGGTGGAATGCCGCTCCACAAGTACGTGGCCAACCGGGCGCTCACTCTGATTGAGAACCTTATGCTCGGAGCCAAGCTGTCGGAGTACCACACCGGCTTCCGCGCCTACAGCCGGGAACTGCTATTGTCGTTGCCCCTGGAAACCAACTCCGAGGACTTCGTCTTCGACAATCAGGTTCTGGCTCAGTGCATTTATCTGCGCGCACGCATCGGCGAAGTATCCTGCCCAACGCGGTACTTTCCCGAGGCTTCCTCGATCAATCTGCGGCGCAGCACGATTTATGGATTCGGCGTTCTGCAAACGGCGGCAGACTGCGTTGCGGCGCGCCTTGGGATTTATCGCAAGCCCATCTTTCACTTCCCTCCCCTGCAACTCAAGCAGCACGATCCGCGTGTTTCGCAGGTCCTCAAGGAGGTTAAGTGAGATGCTCCCCAGAAGAGCGCTTTCCCATTTTGCGCTTGGGAGGCCTTACCGCAGCGGCTCTTGCAATTCACGGTTATCATCTGGGAGTGGAAGACGGCGAGATCTATGTGCCGGCGGCCAAGAAACTCCTTCATCCTGATTTGTATCCGTTCGGCACCGAGTTCTTCCTTTCGCACGGCCATTTGTCGCTGTTCAGCCCGATTCTGGCGTGGACGTCCAAGCTGACGCGCGTGCCGATGGATTGGACGCTCTTTGCCTGGTATGTGGTCAGCCTTGCGGCGATGCTGGCTTCCTGCTGGCTGATGGTGAGGGTGTGTTTTGCCTCGCCGCGCGCCCGCTGGTGCGCGATGTTGACAACCACCGCCGTGCTGACCATGCCGGCGACAAACACCGCCTTGCTTCTCATGGACCCGTACCTGACTGCGCGATCGTTCTCTACGCCCCTCACGCTTTTTGCCTTGGCCAGTTTTCTGGAGTGCCGTCTTCTGCGAGCGGGCGTGGCGATGCTGTTGATTGCGGCGATTCATCCACAGATGTGCGCCTATCTTCTTTTTCTGGGCGGCGTGATCTGGCTGGTGGAGCGGCGCAGCGGCAAGGTGAGCGAGCGCGTGCCGGTCATGGCCTCCGTTGCGGCCGCTCTGCCCACCGGTTTCCGGCTCGCTCCAGCCACCGGCGCCTATCGCGAGGCGCTTTTTTCCAGAGACTATTTTTTCCTCTACAACTGGACCTGGTATCACTGGATTGGCCTTCTCGCGCCGCTGGCGTTTCTGACCTGGTTCTGGAAGGGTAATCTGCGCGGAACGCTGCCAGGCTTCAAACGGATCAGTTTCGCCCTCATCCCTTTCGGCCTGCTGTCGATTGCCGTCGCGGCCGTATTGGCATCAAGCGCGCGCTTCGAGATGTTCGCCCGCCTCCAGCCCTTGCGCACCTTCCATCTCATTACCCTTGTCTTCGTTATTCTTCTTACCGGCGTCGTGGGCGAATACATGGGCAAAAACCGTCCCTGGGCCATTGCCGCGCTCACCATTTCCCTGGCCGCCGGAATGTTCATTGTGAACCGGCAGACCTACCCTAACAGCCCGCATATCGAGATCCCTTCGACGACAAGCAGCAATCCATGGGTAAATACACTGCTTTGGGTGCGGCTGAACACGCCCAGCGACGCTGTCTTCGCGGTGGACTCCCGCTACTTCAGTGAAAAGTTGACCGACGTGCACGGGTTTCGCGCCATCTCAGAGCGCTCCGAGTTGGCGGACTACCATAAAGACGGCGGCGTAGTTTCTCTTTTTCCTGGCTTGGCAGACGAATGGAAACAAATGAGCAACGCGACCTATGGCTTGAACCACTTTTCCATCGAGCAGTTCAAGAGCTTGAGAGACGCATATCCAGTGATTTCGTGGACGGTCATCCACGGCTCCGCGCCACTGGGCATGAGCTGTCCTTACCAGCAGCGAGACTATTCCGTATGCCGTCTGCCATAAAAAGGGATCAGAGATCAGAGAACAGAAATCAGAGACCGGTTCCTGAAAGGCGCTGTCGCCCCGTAGCCGAAGAGGGGTGTTTCGATCAGGATACTATCGGTACAATTGATGTATTCCTGATGCCGATTTTGTTAAATTAGCGGTCTGTGGTGAGTGATTGTTCGCCTGGATGCAGAAATTCACGGTCTCTGATCTTTGATCTCTGTTTTTCCGGCTGGAGGCCGGATCATGCTCAACCTTTCTCAGCGACTGATTCTCGGCTGCGTGTTGCTTGCCGGCCTCACGGCGGGGCTGGTCATTGCCACGCACAGCACCCTGGCGGCGGCAGGGCAGTCGAGGCTCGCGTGGATGACGGTAGCGGCGGCTGTGCTGGTTGCGGCAGGCACCATTTTTTTTGTCCTGAAGCCCATCGGCATGTTGGCGCGCGATGCACGCAGAATCGCCCAGGGAAACCTGGAGCACCGCACGGAGTGGAGCAGCCATGACAGCTTCGGGGTGATTGCCAACGAGTTGAACCGGATCGCGGTCACGCTGCGCGAACTGCACGACTCTGAAGCCGGCCGGCGGCAGATGGAGTTTCAACTCTCCGACGCCGTGCTGCAGTCCATCTTCGAGCCCATCATCGTGACCGACGGCAAGGGGCACGTGCTGAAACTGAATCAGGCCGCTTCGGAACTGATGGGCGATGCCGCCGGAGACCGCATGGCGCTGGCCAAGGCTCCCGGAGGAGACAAGATTCTCAGCGCCATTAGCGATGCCGTTTCGATGCAGAAAGCGGTGGCCGCCGAGGATGAGGCAGCGCTGCTGCCCATGCGGATCGGCACACGGGAGCGCAGCTACCGCCTGCGCACCACGCCTATGCGCGACGCCGAAGGGCGTCTGCTGGGCGCCGTGACCACACTCGAAGACGTAACCAGCCTGCAGGACACCGACCGGTTCAAGACGCAGTTCATCGGCGTGGCCAGCCGCAAGCTGCGGGGCCCGCTGCTGGAATTGCGCCGTGCCCTCTACGCGCTGGGCCAGGGCTTTGGCGGAGAGTTGCGCCCCCTGCAGGCAGAACTGGTGGCGGGGGCCAGCACCGAATCGGAGAAGCTGGACGATCTGATGGGCGACCTGCTCGATGTGGCCGAGCTGGAGGCCGGCAGGCGCGAGTTCCAGATCGAACGGCTGCGCCCCTTGCAGGCCTTGAACGTGGCGCGCGACCGCTTCTGCGACGAAGCCGCCGAAAAGCATCTGCGCGTCGATGTCAACGCCTACGCCGATCTTTCGTTTGTACAGGCCGACAAGCGCGCATTGCGCTCCATCCTGGACAACCTGTTGTCGAATGCTATTCGCTATACTCCATCGGGGGGCGAAATTCTGCTGGCCGCTGAAGAAATCAAGGATTTTGTGCAGTTCACGGTGCGCGATACCGGCCGCGGCATCGAGGCCGACCGGCTGGGCAGCATCTTCGACCGCTTCAGTACATTTTCAGAGCATGGCTCCGGCCTGGGGCTCGCGCTGGCCCGCAGGCTGGTCGAGCAACTGGGCGGTCAGATTGCCGTCGAGAGCCGCCTGAGCCACGGAAGCACCTTCCGATTTACCCTGCCCGTGGCGGCAGCGCATGAAGTTCTTCATTCCGTCGAGGTGGGCTGAGCCATGGCAGAGATCAAACTGGAACGGCAACAGGAACCCGCCAGGCTCCGCGTCTACATCGGAGCGGCCCCCGGAGTAGGCAAGACCTACGACATGCTCAGCGACGCCTACCGAATGAAGCATCAACAGGGCGTGGATATCGTCATCGGCCTGGTTGAGCCTCACCAGCGCAAAGAAACCTCGGACCGTATACGCGACCTGGAGATCATTCCCCAGCGCGTGATTCCCTACCGCGGCGTCAACCTGAAAGAGATGGACGTGGACGCCATCCTGGCGCGCCATCCGCATACCGTCATCGTGGACGAACTGGCCCACACCAATGTTCCCGGCAGCAAGAATCGCAAGCGCTACGAAGATGTGCTGGAGTTGCTCGACGCCGGCATCAACGTCATGACCGCCGTCAACATCCAGCACCTAGAAACGCTCAACGACGCAGTCAACCGCTCCGCTAATACCATCATTCGCGAAACCGTCCCGGATAACTTCCTCAAGCGCGCCAACGAAGTCGTGAATGTGGACGTTACCGTGGACGAGTTACGCTCTCGTCTGCGCCAGGGCAAGATTTATGCCGCGGAAAAAGTGGAGCAGGCGCTGGCCAATTTCTTCCGCAAGGGCAATCTGAACATGCTGCGCGAGCTGTCTCTGCGCACCACTGCCGAGCAGGTCGGCAACCAGGCCTCGGAGTACCGCCGCATCCAGGGACTGGAACAGGCGCCGATCCCGGAGAAGGTCATGGTATGCCTCAGCGCCCGGCCCGGCAGCGAGCGGCTCTTGCGCGTGGGCGCGCGCATCGCCGGCCGCCTGGCCAGCAACTGGTACGCCGTCTACGTCACCCGTCCCGACGACGACAAGGGCCACGGCGATCCCGAGGCTTACCACCGCCTTGAGGAGTATGAGCGCATGGCCCGCGACCTGGGCGCGCACGTGGTGCCGCTCAGCGATCGCAACGTCGCTGACGCGCTGATCCGCTTCGCCCAGCAGGAAAGCATCTCCCACGTGGTCTTCGGCCAGTCTGACCGCTCGCGCTGGAACATCTTCCTGCGCGGCTCAGTCATCAATCGCTTCCTCTCCGAGGTCCGCGAGGTGACCGTGCAGGTGGTGCCCATGCAGAAGCCAACACACCGGGGATGAGACGTCGTTTATAGCATTTCGGAATTGGTGTACTCCGCCAGGCGTGCGGAGCAGCATCTTTAAAACCGGCCGGATCAGGGGCGCTCAAAGAACCGGTTCCAATAGCTCAGGATCATTGTTCCGCACGTTGCCGACGCGCACGCCGACGGGCCAGGCTGTCATGCGCTCGGCAGGGTAAGGCCGCAGAAGGTCCACGGGCGGAGTTGCCGGATCGCCGGCATCGAGCCACCGGTCGTAGTCCTTCGGTTCCAGGATCACCGGCATACGGTTGTGGATCGGCGCCATGATTTCGTTTGGACCAGTCGTCAGAATGGTGAAGGTCTCCAGCGGCTCGCCGTCCTTGGGACGCCAGCTCTCCCACAGGCCGGCAAAGGCGTAGGGTTCGCCGCTCTTGAGCGCGAAGGCAAAGGGCCGCTTTGTCTTGGGATCGGGCCGCTGCCACTCATAGAAGTCATCGGCGGGCACCAGACAGCGGCGCTTCTTGAGGGCCTCGCGGTAGGCTGGCTTGGACGCCGCCTCTTCAGCGCGGGCGTTGATGGTGGAAAAGCCAATCTTGGCTTCCTTGGCCCAGAAGGGCACCAGGCCCCAGCGCAGCAGCGATATTGCGCGCTTGCCGGAGTCGCGATCCAGGCGCACAACCGGCTGAAAGCTCTGCGGGGCGGCGTTGTAGCTGGGCGCAAACCACGGCATCTCCTCAAGCGCGACGCCAAACCAGTCGGCGAGAACTTTTTGAGTGGATTTCCTGGCGAATCGGCCACACATAACCTTCATAGAATAGCTAATGATCGTTTTTGGCACCAATTGAGATTTGACAGCAGTCTCGGTCAGAGAGAACATGGATAGGCGAATATAAGGCGAATACGCCTCCGGTTCTGCCATGTCTTCCGCTGCCGCACTTCGGATCGAGATCGAGCACGCCCTTGAACACCGCTTCCCGGCGGCGCTGACGCCTGCGCCGCGGACGATCCGCGAGACGGCAACCACTGGGATTCAAGCGGTGGACGCGCAGCTCGATGGCGGGTTTCCCGTAGGAGCCATCAGCGAGGTGACGGGACCGCAATCTTCCGGCCGGACGAACCTGGCGCTCTCGTTTCTGGCTCAACGGACCAGCGAGGAGCGCGTCTGCGCATGGGTGGATGCCGAAGACGCGTTCGATCCAGAGTCGGCGGCGGCCAATGGCGTGTGCCTGAGGCGTCTGCTGTGGGTGCGTTGCCGAAGCGCGAGCGGACCAGCGAAGAGTAAGCCCTGGACACGGCTCGATCAAGCCATCCGAGCCACCGATCTGCTGCTGCAGGCCGGTGGGTTTGCCGCCATCGTACTCGACCTGGGCGACACCGCGCCAGAGCACGCAAGCAGGATTCCGTTGGCCACCTGGTTCCGCTTTCGCCAGGCGGCCGACCGCTCGCGTTGCTGCTTGGTCGTGCTTGGGGAAGCCTCGTATGCGCAATCGAGCGCCGCCGCTGTTCTGGAATGCCTTCCGCTGCGAGCGAAAACAGGCGGAGAGAAAGTACTCGACGGCTTCAGCTATGAAGTGCGCCGCGAACGGCAGCGCTTCTCACCCGGCGGGGCAGGAGCGCGAAAGCCGCCTGCTTCCAGTTGGTCGGCTGTAAGCAGTTGGACGGCTGAGAAATGCTCATGAGCCGGGAGCTGTATCTCTGCGTTCATGCGGCGGAGTTTCCCGCGCAGGCCTTGCTTCGTCTGCGGCCGGATTTGCAGTCTGAGCCGGTGGCCGTACTCGAAGGCCGCACGCCGCTGGAGACAATTTGTGCGCTGAATCGCAATGCGCGACTGCGCGGCGTTGTGCCTGGGATGACGCGGCTGGAGGCGGAAGGCATTGCCGGGCTGCATTTGTTGCCGCGCTCCACGGAAGGCGAGGCGGCTGCGCGCACGGTGCTGCTGGAGTGCGCGGCCAACTTCTCTCCGCACATCGAAGAAGCGAGCCAAGGAACGGTCTGCGCATTTGTGCTCGACATTGCGGGCACGGAGTTGCTCTTCGGTCCGCCGCAACAGCTCGCTGAGCGGCTGCGCGATGCGCTGGCCGAGGCAGGCTTTCGCGCTTCGATTGCGGTGAGCGCGAACTTTCACGCGGCGCGGCTGAGGGCCACGGCATCACGCGGAATCACGGTGATCCCTGAAGGCGAAGAGGCACGCGCACTGGCGAAGTTACCCATCGCGGCATTGCGTCTTGCTTTAGAGCACGAGGAGACCTTTGCAATCTGGGGCATTCGCACGCTGAATGAGCTGGCTGCTCTGCCCGAGGCGGAACTTGTATCGCAACTTGGCGCAGAGGCTCGCAGATGGCGCGAACTGGCTCGCGGCGCAGCCTCGCACACCTTTCAGCCCATCGAGCCGGAGTTCTCCCTGAAGGAAGTCTGCGAGTTTGAGACGCCTGTCGAGCAGATGGACTCGCTGCTCTTTGTTGGCGCGCGCATGATTGATTGCCTGGTGGCGCGCGCTGCGACAAAAGCGATGTCTTTGGCGACGCTCACTGTGGAAATGAAATTGGAGGGTGGTCCAATTCATCGACTTTCTATCCAGCCAGCGCTGCCCTCTGTTGATCGCAAGTTTCTGCTCAAGCTGCTGCAACTGGAAATCGCCGCGCATCCGCCGCAGGCTGCCGTGCAATCAATGACAATGACCGCCGAGGCCGGCCAATCAAGCAAGGTGCAACTCGGACTCTTCGCACCGCAGACTCCCGAGCCTTCGCGGCTGGATGTGACGATTGCACGGCTCAAAGCCCTGGCCGGCGAAGATCGCGTCGGCTCGCCTTTGCTGGAAGACTCGCACCGCACGGGCAGCTTTCGCATGGAGAGCTTTGTTGCAGAAGACCATTCTGTCGCAACGAAAGTTCAGCGTCCGCATATGGCTCTGCGCAGGATGCGGCCGCCGCTCGCAGTACGCATGGTAATGCGCGCCGACCGGCCGGCAATCTTTCACGATGGCCAACGAAGCTATCGGGTTGAGGCGGCCTTCGGTCCGTGGCGCAGCCAGGGGAGTTGGTGGGCCGCTGACGAGTGGGATACCGATGAGTGGGATGTGTTGGCGCAGGCGCAGGACAGTTCACCCGTCGCGTGTTTATTGGTGCTCGACCGGACGCGAGACCGCTGGTGCCTTGAGGCTTTTTATGACTAGCGACTCACCCAACTGCTCCGATTATGTGGAGTTACATGCCGCCAGCGCCTTCAGCTTTCTCGACGGCGGCTCGCAGCCGGAGGCGCTCGTTGAACGCGCTGTGCAACTGGGGCTCCCGGCAATGGCTCTCGCTGATCGCAACGGACTCTACGGCGCGGCGCGCTTTCACACGACTGCAAAACGGCTCGGCCTCCGCGCGCAGATCGGCGCGGAGATTGCGGTCAGTTCGTTTGGCAACAGGCTCACGCCGCCTGCGTGGCTACCGCATCAGTGTCCGGCAGAACCGCCGCGCATACTCCTGCTCTGCGCAACGCAAACCGGCTACCGGAATCTTTGCCAGCTCATTACGCGTTTCAAAATGCGCGAGGCGACCAAGGCTGAGGGCGCTGCCACGCTCGGCGATCTTGAAGAATTTTCCTCTGGGCTGATCTGCCTCACGGGTGGCGACGAAGGCCCGCTGGCGGCGGGGCTGGCAAACGACGGCTTGACTGAAGCACGCAATATTACCGAACGACTTTCTTCGATCTACGGCCGCGGCCATCTTTATCTTGAACTCCAGCGCCACCAACAGCGCGATGAGGAATCGCGCAACCAATCGCTCCTTAACCTCGCATCGGAATTGCATCTGCCGGTGATCGCCACGAACGGCGTGCGCTACGGCGTCGCCGAAGACCGCGAGATTCTCGATGTGCTGACCGCAATTCGTCATCACACCACGCTAGACGAGGCCGGCCGCCTGCTTACGCCCAATGCTCAGCGTTTGTTGCGTTCGGGCCGCGAGATGGCCGCGCTCTTCCGTGACATTCCCGAAGCCATTGCCAACACGCGCATCGTGAGCGACCGTCTCGCATTCACCCTCGATCATCTCGGCTATAAGTTCCCGCACTATCCCGTCCCTGACGGCGAAACGATGGACAGCTTCCTGGCGAAGCGCGTCGAGGAAGGCGTACACCTGCGCTACACTGTGCCATCCAAGCGCCATCTGCTCGACAAGGCCCGCGCCCAGGTCGAGCACGAACTGAAGCTCATCTCCAAGCTCGGCTTTGCGGGCTACTTTCTCATCGTCTGGGACCTCATCCGCTACTGCCAGAAGCATGGAATCCTTGTGCAGGGACGCGGCTCCGCAGCCAACTCCGCCGTCTGCTATGCGCTTCAAATCACGGCTGTCGATCCTGTCGGCATGGAGTTGCTCTTCGAACGCTTCCTCAATGAGAATCGCGGCGAGTGGCCCGACATCGACCTCGACCTACCCTCCGGCGAGCAGCGCGAACGGGTCATTCAGTACATCTACGAGCATTACGGCCAGCTTGGCGCGGCTATGACCGCCAACGTCATCACCTATCGCAGCCGTTCGGCATCGAACGAGGTTGGCAAGGCGCTCGGCTTTGAAGAGGAGCAGATTGCGCGGCTCTCCAGCCTCATGGGCCACTGGGAGTGGCGCGGCGAGAATGACACGATGGAGCACCGCTTCGAGCAGGCGGGTTTCGACATTCGTCATCCGCGCATCGCGCGCTATCTCGATCTTTGCCTGCGCATGAAGGATCTGCCGCGCCATCTGGGCCAGCACTCCGGCGGCATGGTCATCTGCGCCGGAATGCTCAACCGCGTCGTTCCCATCGAGTGCGCGTCGATGCCGGGCCGCACCGTCATTCAGTGGAACAAGGAAGACTGCGCCGAGATGGGCCTCATCAAGGTGGACCTGCTCGGACTGGGCATGATGGCTGCGCTTAAGGATTCGATCGAGCTGATCCCGCGCCACTACGGCAAGCAGGTGGATCTGGCTGCGCTTCCTGAAGATCCGCTTGTCTACGCGACGCTGCGCAAGGCCGACACCGTAGGTATGTTCCAGGTGGAGAGCCGCGCGCAGATGGCCTCGATTCCGCAAAACGCGCCCACGCGTTTTTACGACCTCGTCGTGCAGGTGGCCATCATCCGCCCCGGCCCCATCGTCGGCAAGATGATGCATCCGTATATGCGCCGCCGCCAGGGCAAGGAGCCGGTCACCTATCCGCATCCATCGCTCGAACCCGTGCTGAAGCGCACCCTCGGCGTTCCACTTTTTCAGGAACAGTTGCTTCGCATGGCAATGGCAGTAGCCAATTTCTCCGGCGCAGAGGCTGACGAGTTGCGCCGCGCCGTCGGAATGCGCCGCTCGATGCAGCGCATGAAGAATCTCGAAGGTCGACTGCGCGCGGGAATGACGCGCAACGGCATCGGCACCGAAGCGCAGGACAACATCGTGCAGAGCATCGCTTCGTTTGCGATGTACGGCTTTCCTGAAAGCCATGCGGCCAGCTTCGCGCTGATCGCCTATGCTTCCGCTTATCTCAAGGTTCACTTCCTGGCCGCCTACACCTGCGCACTGCTCAACAATCAGCCGATGGGTTTCTACTCGCCTGCGGTGCTCATCAAGGATGCGCAGCGTCACGGCTTGCGCGTACATCCTATCGATGTGCAATGCTCCGATTGGCTCTGTACACTCGAAGCAGAACCGGACGGTTCACTCTCGCTTTGCATCGGCCTCAACTATGCAAAAGGCTTGCGTATCTCCTCGGCAGAGGCTCTGCTCACCGCCCGCAATCGCGATGGAGTCTTCTCCTCGATTGAGGAAATGGCGTTGCGCGTTCCCGAACTCAACCGGAAAGAGTTGGTTGCTCTGGCGCGGATCGGCGCACTCAACTCCATCGGTCAGGTCGAACATCGTCGCGATGCACTCTGGCAGGTCGAGCAGGCCGGACGTCCTGTTGAGCCGTTGCTGCGAGGAGCAGAAATAGAGCCAGCATCCACGCACCAATCGACGCCGCTCAAGCAGATGACAACCGACGAGCGCCTAACCGCAGACTACGCTGGAACCGGCATCACGACGGGCCCGCATCCGATGGCCTACTACCGCGCCGCGCTGCGCGCCGGAGGCTTTCATTCTGCCGACGAGCTCACGCACTGCGGCAATCACTGCGCCGTTTGCATCGCCGGCTGTGTCATTGCACGCCAGCGTCCCGGCACCGCCAAGGGCTTTGTCTTCCTCTCGCTCGAAGACGAAACCGGCATCGCCAACGTGATTCTCACGCCGGACATCTTCGAGCAGAACCGCATCGTCGTCACGCGCAACCGCTTCCTGCGCATCGAAGGCATGGTGCAAAATCAAGACGGCGTGGTCCACGTCAAGGCCCAACTTATCTCGCCGCTCGAAGTCACCAGCATCGAAGTACCCTCGCACGACTTTTATTGAGTTTCTTTCAACTCACAATGTCTCTATCATCACGCAATCGGTAACAACAACTGCTCCGGTGGACGATGCTGATCCATTCGCTTAACAAAACGCCGCGCATACTCACTGACCAATTTCGATTTATTGTTGGCGCGCGTCGCCCCGTGCGTTTCCATCCGAGGACTTGGTATACTGAGGCATGTTGCCGCATTCTGACGAAGGTGAATTGGCGGCTGCCAGTTCGCGCGAAATCCCTTTCAATTACACTTCGGCCGACGACCGCCAGGCCATTGCCTTTCTGCTTGGCCGCGAGGCTGTGCGCGTTCTGGACGAGCTTCGCGGCGCCCGCGTTACGGGCCGCTCCTCCCGTCATCTCATGCGCATCTTTGGCGATGTGCTGATTCATCGCCGCAATCCCTATCTCTTC
>Ga0302320_10000964_pt1 | contig 69028 bp, 60 predicted proteins | sample Bog_T0_3_FD_202130 | JGI IMG/M metagenome (GOLD analysis project Ga0302320, IMG submission 202130) | Peat permafrost microbial communities from Stordalen Mire near Abisko, Sweden - Bog_T0_3 | ecosystem: Environmental > Terrestrial > Soil > Wetlands > Peat | place: Sweden: Abisko, Stordalen Mire...
CCAGCAGGCGGCGGTTGGCGGCGGATTCCTGCTCTTCGTTAACCTTCGCCAGGTCGTTGTGAGCCACGGCGGTTTGCTGGCGCAGATCGTTGCTGGCTTTGTCCTCGCGCGCCACGAATTCGCGCACGGTGTTTTTCAGCGCGTCGAGCAGGGCGAGGATTTCACTGACGGCGGGCAGACTACTCACAATCGCTCCTTACCTTGTTCAAGAGGGCTTCCAATTTATCCAGCGTGTTGGAGGCCCGATCGACGCTGGCGAACAGTTCCACCAGTTGACGAGCCTCAAATTCGCGACTCTTGGAGTCGGACCAATGATTCCTGGTTTCCGCCCAATCGAGCGAAAGCTGCTTGGTCAACGCCATCAACCGGCTTTTCTGGCCGCTCAAATTCATGATTGTTTCTCCGGAGTTGCGGGGGCGGCAGCACCGGGGGGTGCGACCTCGCGGTAGGCGGCCAGCGCCGCGAGCACCTGGTCCAGAAACATCACCGCGCGGCCCATGTCGGCGGTAAGAAAACTCTGCAACTGTTCGATCTGCCGCGTGAGCGGCGCGGCCGTGTCCTCGATCTCCAGATTCCATTTCTTGATGACCCCCAGTTTCTCCTCCGCCTCGGTCACGGCGCGTTGCGCACGATTGACCGCCATGTAATGGAGCGAGGAGGCTTCCTGAAAATTGGAAAGCCTGGCGGAAAACAGTTCCGCCTTCATTTCCTCGAGTTTCCGGTAGCGGCGACGCATTTGGTCCTGCCAAAAGCGCTGTTGATCGTTCTGCACCCAGAGCTTGGTTTGCAGGGCCTCGTGGCTGATCTCCTCCAAAAGCGGGCGCATCTGGCTTAGATAAACAATCAACCTGGCCCTGAACGTTTCAATGGCTTCAACCGAGGTGATCTGGGCTGCGGGCGCCATGGCGTCAACGTTGATTCAGGTAATCCTCGATGCGCTGGGCCTTGCGCAACAGGTAAGGCGTGTGTTCCTTGGAAAGCTCGGTGAATTTTTTGAGGGCCTTGAGGGCCTGCCGGAATTCCTCGGAGAATTTTTCGTGCTCCTGGTCCTGCCAGGTGTCGCCGAGCGCCATGAACCGCGCGTGGAGGAGCACCATCCGGTTTTCGATTTCGGTGTTAAAGCGCTGCAGTTCTTCCGCGAACCGCCGCACCTTCTCGGGATCCATGATTGCCTGGGCCATAATACTTAAGTGACCGGATGTTGCAGGGAAGATGCTTCATCCGCCCAATATTCGCAATCACATCCGGCGACATTTCAGGGAGCCGGGGCCCGATAAAAGCATAAAGGCGCAGGCGGAAGAGGTGCTGGGACACAATTCCAAGGTGGTCCATCGGGGATGAATTGACGAACACAATTGACCAAAATTGGAGCAAAAGAAGGCCCCCATAATGGTTTAGTCATAAAATGGTTAGCCACCATGGGTAAAAAAAGGAGCGGGGCCAATGAGGTGTTCACCCCATATACAGGTTTCGGGATTTGCACGATGATTTGACTAAACCTGATGTTGTCATGAGTGGATGAGGCTTTATGAAAAGCCTTTCCTCGACATGAAATGGGAAGCAAGCACCAATCAGTCGCAGATAAGTGACCGGCGTTATTGAACAGATTTTTTAGAATGAAAAAAAATGGTCGCAAACCCGATGCTCCAACGACTCAATTGCCCAAGTGCCCCACGGGCATCCAGGGCCTCGACGAGATCACGGGTGGCGGGTTGCCGCGCGGGCGACCGACCTTGATCTGTGGCGGCGCGGGCTGCGGCAAGACGCTGCTCGCGGCGGAATTCCTCGTGCGCGGTGCCGTGCAATTTAATGAGCCAGGCGTGTTGATGGCGTTCGAAGAGACGGAAAAAGAATTGAAGGCCAACGTGGCGTCGCTCGGCTTTGACCTGGAGGGCCTGGTTCGGCGCAAGAAAATTGTCATTGATTACGTCCACATTGAGGCGAGTGAAGTTCAGGAAAGCGGCGAATATGATCTGGAGGGATTGTTCGTCCGGCTGGGTCACGCGATTGATTCCATCGGCGCCAAGCGCGTGGTGTTGGACACGCTGGAGGTTTTGTTCGCGAGTCTGCCCAACGAAGCCATTTTGCGCAGCGAATTGCGCCGGCTTTTTCGCTGGCTCAAGGACAAAGGCGTAACCGCCGTCATCACCGCCGAGCGCGGGCGCGTACAGCTGACGCGCCACGGTCTGGAGGAATACGTCTCCGACTGCGTCATCGTGCTCGACCATCGGGTCAATGACCAGATTGCCACGCGGCATCTGCGGGTGGTGAAATATCGCGGCGCGCTGCACGGCACCAACGAGTTTCCCTTTCTCATCGGCGAGGAGGGCATCAGCGTGCTGCCGATCACGTCGTTGTCGCTCAATCACAAAGTGTCCGGCGAACGAATTGCCACCGGCATTCACCGGCTGGACGCGATGCTGGGTGGCAAAGGATTTTTTCGGGGCAGCAGCATTTTGCTCACCGGCACGCCCGGCACCGGCAAAACCATTGTCTCCGCCAACTTTGCGCAAGCCGCCGCGAGACGCGGGGAGCGCGTCCTTTTCTTCTCGTTTGAGGAATCGCCCGACCAAATCATCCGCAACATGCATTCCATCGGGTTGCGCCTGCAGCCATTAGTTAAACGCGGACTGCTGCGGTTTCATTCGGCGCGGCCCTCGCTCTACGGCCTGGAAATGCATCTGGCGACAATGTTCAAGGAAATCGCTGCGTTCAAGCCCCAGGTGGTCGTGATCGATCCCATCACCAGCCTGATGGGCTCGGGTACCGATTCCGAAGGCAAGGGCATGGTGACCCGGCTGATTGATTTTTTGAAGGCCGGGCAAGTCACTTCGCTCTTCACCAGTCTGACCCAAGGAAGCCACGCACTGCAACAAAGTGAAGCTGCCATGTCATCCCTGATGGATTCCTGGTTGCTGTTGCAGGACTACGAAGGCAACGGCGAACGTAATCGCGTGCTCTATGTGCTGAAGGCGCGCGGCATGGCGCACTCGAACCAGATTCGTGAGTTCCTCATTTCGGACCGGGGAGTGGATCTCGTGGACGCTTATATTGGTCCGAGCGGCGTCCTGACCGGTTCCGCGCGCGCGGCGCAAGGAGCCCTTGAAAAAGCCGCCGGGTTGTCCAGCCAGCAGGAAGCCGCCCGCCGCAAGCGCGAACTGGAACGCAAACGAGAGGCAATCGAACGCCAGATCAGCGGGTTGCGCTCCGATTACGAAAGCGAAACCATGGAGCTGCGCCGCATTGATGAACAGGTTGGGACCAGCACGCTGATGCTGACCAGCGAGCGGACCGCCTCCGGCATCTTGCGTCAGGCGGATGCCAAGGTGGTGGGACGCAATCGCAGTCGGTCCAGAAATGGGAACGGAAACTCATGAAAACCAAAACAGTGAAACCACTCATCGCCACCAAGCGGCGCCCGCTCGCCAAACTCTGGCAACTGCGCCTCTATGTGGTGGACTCGACGCCCAAATCTCTGGTGGCCCTGGCAAACCTGAAACAGTTTTGCGAAACCAATCTCAAAGGGATCTACCGCATCCGGGTGATTGATTTGCTAAAGCAGCCGCAACTGGCCAAGGGCGACCAGATTCTGGCCATTCCGACCGTGGTGCGAAAATTGCCGAAGCCGGTGCGCACCATCATCGGCAACTTTTCCGACAGTGAACCCCTGCTCGTGGGCTTGGATTTGCGACCGGCGATCTGACAGGAATGAAACCGCCAAGACTCAAATCGATCCGCCGCAGGCCGACGGGCAAGAAGAATTCCCCCGCCAAGCCACCTGCGAATAAACATGTCTTGCGCCTGTTCGTGGCGGGTGCCACGGCCCGCTCACGCCAGGCCATCTTGCGCGTGCGCGAACTGTGCGTCCGCGAATTGAAAGACCAGTGCGAGCTGGAAGTCATTGATATTTATCAGCAGCCCGCTTTGGCGCGCGATAACCAAATCGTTGCCACACCGACGCTGATCATCGAATTTCCCCTGCCGTTGCGCCGGTTCATCGGCAATCTGACGAATATTACCGGCCTCTTCGTCGAACTGGACCTGGTTAAAGAGGTTAAAATTGCCGTTTGAAAATCATGATCAAAAAATGCCCCGCACCACCCAGTGAACTGGCCGGACTCCGCGAGCGCCTGGCCGTGGCGGAGGAGACGCTCCGCGCCATCTGCAGCGGTGAGGTGGATTCGGTGGTGAGCGCGGACAAGAAAGGTTCGTTGGTGTTCACGCTGGACGGTGCCGAGCACGCCTACCGTGTGCTCATTGAATCCATGAACGAAGGAGCGTTGATGCTGACGTCTGACAGGACCATACTTTACGCCAACAAGTGTTTCGCGCGAATGGTCAAATCCCCGCTGGAGCAGGTTATCGGCAGTTCCTTTGGCCGTTTTCTTTCCATCGAGGACCAGTCCACGCTGCGCCCACTCCTGAAACGGGTCGCTTCCTCCGGCGCCAAAATCCAAGTGCTCCTCCAGGTCGGTGATGGTTCTAAAATGCCGGGGCACCTCTCGATTCGTCCACTGGCACGGAATGGTTTCAAAAGCGCGACCTTCGGAATCGTGGTGACTGACATGACCGAGGCGCGGCGCGGCGAGGAATTGCTGCGGACCCTGACGAACCGCGTGGTGCAGGCGCAGGAAGCCGAGCGCGGGCGCGTGGCCCTCGAATTGCACGACACCATCACCCAGATGCTCTGCGCCGTTTTGGTTTGCAGCCAGACGCTGGTGGACAAACTTCCAGCGCGCAACCGGACGGCGAAGGGGGAAGCCAAAAAGCTCCATGGAATCATCCGCAAGACGGTCGAGGAAGTGGAACGAATCTCACGCAATCTGCGGCCCAGTGTATTGAATCATTTGGGCTTGGTCGCCGGACTGCACGACACCAGCACGGAGTTCGCGAATCGGACGGGTGTTTCAGTCAAGCTGATCTGCGTGAAGTTGACCGCACGGCTGCCGGCCGATACTGAATTGGCGCTCTACCGAATTCTTCAAGAAACCTTAAAGAACGTGGAAAAGCACGCGCGCGCCCGTAACGTAACGGTGCACCTGACCAAGCCTGGTGACATTGTGCAGTTGATCATCCATGACGACGGGATTGGCTTCGACCCTGACCAACACCCGGTCAGACCGAAAGGAACGGGGGGCTTTGGACTCCTCGGCATGCGCGAGCGGGCGGCCTATGTCGGCGGAATTTTAAAGGTCAAATCCATTCGCCGCTCAGGCACGGAAATCGAGATCCGTATTCCCCTGCCGCCAGACACTGTGACCACCAGATCGACAGTCCGGGCATAATCGAAAGCTGGGTTAATCAAGACTGATTCAAGTTGAACCCGGACGTTTTCTGGCAGGTTACGTGCGCCATTTGTTTGGCCAGCCGGTAACGGGCCATCAATTTGTCGTCGGTCACGATCTGGGCGACGGTTTCGCCGACGACCGCGACCACGCCGAACAAGGGGAGGGCCAAAACCAGGCCGGTGGCTCCGGCGACAGTGCTCCCAAGGAAAAGCATGAGCAGGCTTAACACGGGATGCACATGGAGTTTGCGCCCGATGGTGAGCGGCAGAAAAAGGAAATCGTCCAGCACCCGGACGATCAGGAAGAGAATCAGGCAGGCGTAGGCGACGCTAACGGTTTGAGGGAAGTCCGCGCTGGCCACCAGCACAACCATGACGCAGGCGATGATCGAGCCGATGTAAGGAATCCAGGCAAACACGGCAGAGGCGAATCCAAGCCAGAGGGCATTGGGAATGCCAAGCACCTTCAGGCCGCCGGCCAGGCAGGCGGTGTCCAGCAGGGTGAGCCAGAGCAATCCTTGAAAGTAGTTTTGCAGGCTGAGATCCAAACGGGAAAACAGGAGGAGTGATTTCTCAAAAAAAGCATTGGGCACGCTGCGCATGATGAATTTCTTCAGGCGCACGGAGTCATTCAACATGAAGTAGGTTAGATAGGGCACCAGCAACACACAGGGAAGCCATTTCACGACCAGCAGGGTGATCGGCAGCAGGTTCCGGGTGGGGGGATTGCCGGCGATCTGCTGCACCTGCTGGTTGACCTGAGTGCTCAAGCCGAGGCTTTTAAGCGCCGGGATCATTTTTTCGAGCGAGGCGGTGGTCCGGCTCACCAGATTCTGTCCGGCAGCGAGGTAATTATCAAAACTGTTCTGCCAGGTTCCGGCGCGTGCCAGCAGGAACAACACGGTTTTAAAGACGATGATCGCACTCAACACTTGAAGGAGGAACCAAACAAGTTTGACGGCGGCCTGGTGGCTCACGCCGCGCAAGACCAGAAACTTGACCGCCGGTCGCAGACAATAAAAAAGCATGAGGGCGACGAGGGCGGGGAGGACGAGCCAGATGACCTTCTGGAACACGAAAAGCAGCAGGCAGGTGATGAAGATGACGACGACGAGAGTGGCGGCACCCGGCTGCGGGAAGGGCCTCATAGGCTGGGGACGTGTTTTTCGTGAACGAGCAACTGCCGGGTCCGGCGGCCGATGATACGGGTGATTTCGGTCAGCACCTTCACGCCAATGTTCTTATTGGTGGTCAGCAAGGAAGAGAATTCCGATTGAAACAGGGCCGCGGTCACGGTGCGTTCGGTGGCAACCAGCGTCGCCAGGCGCGGAATTTCGTCGAAGAGTGAAAGTTCGCCGATCAGATCGCCGGCGACCAGCTCCAGAATGGCGCCGTTGGGCAGTTCGGGACAAGGGTTCACCCGCACCTTGCCGGAAAGAATGATGTAAATGCCATGGCCCACCTCGCCCTTTTCAAATATGATCTCGCCTTTTTCGTAGATGCGCTCGTGGAGGAGATCATCCACTTCGAGCAGTTCGTTGCGCGTAAGCTGATGAAAGATCGGGATGTTTCTCAACACCTCGACCTTCTGTCCATTTGTTTTACCAGCGCCGAAGAGTTTCATGCGTTGCCGACTGGCTGCCAATCAATACACCTTTCGCCAAAATTGTCATTCATGAGCCAAAATATGCCAAACATTATTTTCGGCTGAAAAATGAAAATTGGGTTTGGGGATGTTTTGGCTTGGATATCCCCCCCTCAGAATTTTAAGACAGACTCTTAGGAATCCGCCGTCCCTTCAGGACGGATCTGCTTTTCAATTACAACCAGACACATCGTGTCTGGCTACCTTCCGGTTGTGCCTCCGGCACAAGTAAGCTGCGTGGTTTCTCGAACAACCAGCAGGCAACTGTGATTAGTCGGGACTGACACTTTCTCCTTCAATAAGTCGACAATTGATCAGCAAGCAAAGCGGTTCTTGGATTTAAGCAATTCAAGAACTTCTTCGTTGGTCGTGCTGATGTCAACCCAGCCTGTCTGACTTTTGCCCCAAATATTTTTTGATGAACAGAAGGTAGCCCAGGAACGGCAGGGTGAAAAGTACCGAGAACCAGCCCAGGCTGCGGCTGCTCAACAAACCCATCTTTTGCATCTGGTCAATCTGCGCCGGCGGCAGCCCCTGCAATTGGTACATCTCTACGATGCCATGGCGCGCATAGGTCAGGAGCGCGGACGCCGTGAACACGAGCATCGCCACGAGAATGAGCCACCAGCCGCGCGCATCCAGCCGGTATAACCATCTTGCCGCTGTGCCCCACACGGCGGCGATGACCACGCAAAAGAGCGCGGCGGGCAGGCCGGAAACAAACACCCCAAAACATGGCAACACTGCGTGGCCGGTCAGCGGCCAGAGGAGCATCATCGGCACGCCCAGCCATGTCCAAAGACTGAACCCCAGCACCGGCAACGGGCAGGCATCCGTCCAGCGGGTCACCGGGTCGCTTGCTTCGCAGGTGGCCCGGACATGGCGGCTTTGGTAAAAGAACACCCAGATCGCCGGCACCAGCACAAAAAACACGAAGAAGAAAAGCGTCATGCCGATGACCATGCCGGTGATCGCACCCGGCGGCAGGGCCGGCTGGCCGGTAGTGGCATTGGGCGGGACGCTCGCCATCGTTTTGGCCATGACGAACGGCATGATGGCCGTCATGAAAATGCCCATGACCAGCCAGCTCCAGGAGAAGATGAGCAGGAGTGCCCGCGCCCAGCGACGTTTCAGGATGGAACCAGTCCCCAGCCAGATGAGCGCCACGGTCAGTCCGCCATAACTGCCGAGGATCGGTAGAATCCCCACAGTGCTGACCGGCGGGGTACCGGTAGACCTGATTCTCAGCAACGAGACGGACATGAAAAGTGTGAGCAGGCCCCACAGGCCGCCCAGCAACACCGTCATGATACCGAAAATAACCAGGCCGGTGGAACGATCCTTGTATACTGCAAGCGGGGGTGCGAGTGGGGAGATATCCGGGGTGTTTTCCATAAGTGGGCCTCCCAGATACCCTGCTAGATCTCACCTTTAGTGTCAATAGTGAAGACCAGGGTTAACGGGCTGAGTATTTGTTTTCCATAAAGATTAGGTTAATGAGACGACAAGTTTTGTTTTGCCACAGAGCCACAGAGAACACAGAGGTGGTGCAATGAAGGCTGATTTTCTGGCAGGTTCGCAGGGTAACACTTCAGGCCGATTTTTCTGTCACTTGGTTTTCTTTGTTTGCTTCTTTTAAAGCTTTGGAATCCGCCGCCCCTCCAGGACGGAACTGCTTTTCGATCGCAACCAGACACTTCGTGTCTGGTTAACTTCCGGTTGTGGTTTCGGCGCCAGTAAACTGCGAGGGCGCGCTTGCTCTCATTGGAAGCGGGTGTCATTCCACGAATTGTTTTTCCTGCGCCGGTTAAATTGTTAAGCTGGGAACTTCATGGCTGAACGATTGCCCATCTACGAAATTGAGAGCGATATCATCCGGCGATTGAAACAAGATCGACGGCTGATCTTGTCTGCGCCGACCGGTTCCGGCAAGTCAACCCAGGTGCCCCAGATGCTGTTGCGTCACGGACTCGCCGAGAACGGGCAAGTGGTGGCGCTTCAGCCGCGCCGGCTGGCGACCCGGTTATTGGCCGCGCGGGTGGCGTCGGAGTTGGGGGTCAAACTGGGCGAAGAGGTGGGTTACCAGATCCGGTTTGAGAATGTCACCTCGGCAAAGACACGTATCCGGTTTGTGACGGAGGGGGTGTTGCTTCGGCAGATGATCGAGGATCCGCAGTTGCGCGGGGTGTCGGCCATTCTTTTTGACGAGTTTCATGAGCGTCATCTTTACGGCGACATCACGCTGGCGCGGGCGCTCGACCAGCAGGAACGGTATCGGCCGGATCTGCTGCTGACGGTTATGTCGGCCACGCTGGATGCAAAGGAGCTGGAGAAATATCTGGCGCCTTGCTCGATCCTGGCCTCCTCCGGTCGGACGTTTCCGGTGGAGATTGAGTACCTGCCCTATCGTTCCAGCCAAAATGGGCCGCCGGTGTGGGAGACGGCGGCAGACGCTTTCAGAGGTTTTGTCCACGGCGGCGGTGAGGGGGATGTGCTGGTGTTCATGCCGGGCGGGTTTGAAATTGCCCAAACCATTGAAGCGATCCGGAGCACATCGGAGGCGAAAGGATATATTGTCCTGCCACTGCACGGGGAATTGACGCCGCGCGACCAGGATGCGGCGGTGGCGCGGTATGACCGGCCCAAAGTTGTGGTCGCGACCAACGTGGCTGAGACATCCATCACGATTGACGGGGTGCGGCTCGTGATTGATTCCGGGCTGGCCCGGATCGCGCGGTACGACGCCAACCGGGGCATCAACACCCTGCTGGTGGAACGCATTTCGCAGGCAAATGCGGACCAACGCACTGGCCGCGCCGGCCGCACGGCACCGGGAAAATGTCTGCGGCTTTGGTCCCGGCAAGAGCACGACGAACGGGCGCCACAGGAGTTGCCGGAAATCCGGCGCCTGGACCTGGCGGAAGTCGTGCTGACCTTGAAGTCAGCGGGGGTAAAGGATCTGCGCACTTTCCGGTGGCTGGAAAAGCCGGATGAGATTTCGCTGACGCACGCGGAAGAATTACTAACGGACTTGGGCGCGTTGGAACCCGACGGCGGATTGTCGGAAACCGGCCGGAAGATGCTGGCCTTCCCAATGCACCCGCGCTACGCGCGCATGCTGCTGGCAGCCCAGGAGTACGGTTGCGTGCACCAAGCCTGCCTCGTGGCCGCGTTGACACAAGGACGCGATCTGCTGATCCGGAATGCGGGCAAGGAAACGGCCACGGCGCGGGAGGATTTATTCGGGGAAGAGGCGACCTCGGATTTTTGGATTTTGATGCGGGCGTGGAATTACGCGGCGAAAAATCAATTTCGCATGGATCTCTGTCGCAAGCTGGGAATTCACTCGGTCACCGCCCGGCAGGTCGGGCCTTTGCTCGAACAATTCTTACGGATTGCGAAAGCGGAGGGGTTGGACACGCAGCCGCGTGAGGTGAAAGAGGAGGCGTTGCAGAAATGCATTTTGATCGGGTTCAGCGACCGCGTGTCGCGCCGACTGGATGAGGGGACCTTGCGCTGTGAAATGGTACATGGCCGTCGCGGGGTACTGGCGCGCGAAAGCAAGGTGCAACATAGTCCGCTGTTTGTCGCGGCGGAGATCCGGGAAATTGAGGGACGCGACCGCGAATTGAACACGGTGATCTCGCTGGCGACAGCGGTTGACATTTCATGGCTGCGCGAGTTGTTTCCGTCGGACTTGAAAAGCGAGGTGCAAGTGCAATATGACGCCCAGCAGAAACGGGTGCTGGCGGCGGAATTATTGCGCTTCCGAGGACTGGCATTGGCGGCGAAGCGCATTGACCCGCCGCCAGCCGATCTGGCGGCGAAAATCCTGGCTGATGAAATCATTGCGGAACGCCTGTCACTGCCAAACTGGGATCACAGCGTGGAGCAATGGCTGGCGCGGCTGAGTTTTCTGTGCGCCACCTGCCCTGACTTGCAATTGCCGGAAATCCAGGAGGACGACAAAAAGGACATCATCCAACAACTCTGTCACGGGGCGGTGAGTTACAAGGATATCAAGGAACGGGAAGTGAAACCGATGGTGGTGTCGTGGCTGTCGGCGGCCCAGCGGGAATTGCTGGATCAGCATGCTCCTGAGCGATTGAAGCTGCCGAACGATCGGACGCCGAAGGTGAATTATGAGAAGGGCAAGTCACCCTTTATTTCGCTGCGCATCCAGGAATTATACGACGTCAATCAGACTCCCAAGATCGCGATGGGCCGAGTGCCGGTGACGGTGCACATCCTGACGCCGGGAATGAAGCCGGTGCAAGTGACCCAGGATCTGGCCAATTTCTGGCGCGAACATTATCCGAAGATTAAATCTGAATTGCAGCGGCGCTATCCGAAACATTTCTGGCGGTGAAGTCTTTTAGAATGCAGCGCAGACAATTCGTTTTCTCGTGTGTCCTCACGGAAGTTCATTCAATAACCAGCACGTTGCAGGAGTCGGCACAAGACACCGTTACAACTCGCAACGAGTTTTTGGGGGAGCGAAACGGAAAATCGGCTTGGAAGAATGCGTTAACGCTCGCCCTCAACCCGGCTTTCTCCCCCTGTAGGAGAAGGAGAGCCGTACACAGCGTTGTTTGATACAACTGTGGCGGGATTGGTGAATGCTCTAAAAAAGACCAATTACCCGGCTATTTCCAACCGCATAGCTTCTTATTTTTTGAAGTTCTCTCATGGGGAAAACACCCCATAGCAATCTTCGGGTATTTTAAATTACTCTCATTCGATGAAAAACAAGATTTCAAGGAATGCTCCCCGGAAAAACAGATTTAATCTGAAAGCAATCCCGGCAATTTTGATTTTAGGAACGTCGGCACTGGCCGCGAACGCTAATATTGATTTCAGCAATCATGTCTCTGTCGACAGGTCACGCGGCCCGGCCTGGAAAGATCATCAGTTTTCACCATCGCAGGACAACGACTCGCATGGCGTGCAACAGATTGCAACCTACTCCGCTGTCCCCGAAACCAGCACCATTATTGTGGCCGCACTGCTGTTGCTGCCGCTGGGTGTGAGCGCGGCGAGAGGTTTACTCCGGGATAAAAAGTTTACTGATCAAACTTTTTGAACCCCAACTGACAGGCCACGAATAACAGGTTGATGAGCGCTGATGTGGTACGACTGGAGTTCATTCGGCATTTTATCCGGACTTCGTATTGCGGTGATTGATCCGGATTTTTATTTATGAGCCATACTACAGCCGCCAAAACCATCGCGGTATTTATCATCATTGCCTCCGTCTTCCGGGTCGGAGCGGATGTCATCGTGAACAACCTGAACCAGCCCACTGAGGATTATTTCGGTCCCATCGGCAGCGACTCCAACACCAATGATTTTCTGATCGGCCAGGAATTCACACTGCCCGCCGGGCCCAATCCCTTTCAGCTGAAAGAAATCACCCTCCTGCTCAACGCGGTCAGCGGCGGCGCAAACATAACCGTGAGCGTTTGGACCGCTGGCTCAGACAACAACCCCTCCAATGAAATCGCGGTGGTGTCGTCGCAGAATGTCGCCAACGCGGGGGAGGTGAATTTCGTTCCCACGACCAACATTTTCATTCCACCGGGAATCTATTATGTGGTCGCCGCCCCGGCAACTCCGGCCGACAGCGGCCGGGTGGGCTGGGCTTACGCCACTTCCACCAATTGGTCCGGCTCCGGAGCGCTGAACAATCTTGCCGACACAATCCCCGGCGATTGGGAGAATTATTCGATCACCAATCTTCCCCAACAAATGAGCGTACAGGCCACCGCGGTGCCCGCCTTGATCACAATCAGCCAACTTGGCACCAACAAAACGCTTGCCTGGTCGTCCGACTTGAACGGGTATGTGGTTGATGGCTCGACCAATCTCAGGTCGCCCGCCTGGCTGGCGATCACCAATGCGCCCTTGACGGTCGCCACCACGAATACCCTCACCAAAAGCTGGACCGCGCCTACGCAAATTTTCCGTCTGCGTCAAAGTCTGGTCGCGGAGGACCTGGAGCAACCGCACTCCGGCTGGGACGGCCCCATCGGCACCAATAACAACAGCACCGATTTTCTCCTCGCCCAGCAATTCACACTCCCGGCGGGAAATTATTCGCTTAACAAACTGACGCTGGCACTGATTCCGGCCGGCGGCAGCGGTAATGTGACCGTCAGCATCTGGAGCGTCGGACCGGGCAACAATCCAGCCAGCAAACTCGCGGCGGTCTCGTCGCAGTTGGTTCCCACTGCGGGCAACGTGGATTTTGTCCCGCCAGCACCCATTGCTCTGCCGTCTGGGACTTATTACGCCGTGGCGTCCCCCACAAGTTCAGCCGACAATGGCAAAATTGGCTGGTATTACACCATTTCCACCGCGTGGACCGGATTTGGAACGCTTTCCAATAACGCCAGCACCTACTCTTCAGTTTGGGCAAATGCACCGATCAGCTCGGGCCCGTATCAGATGAGTATTCTAGTTGCTCCGGCCAAGCCGTGAGGTGAGATTGCTCTCGCTGCAAATCATTGACTGTGGCCAAACTGAGATCCGGCTCATTTATGGCGTTTAAAGAAATATTTCGGACACCATAAGGAGCCTCAATTGATACTGTAGCCAAGGGGCGAGAAAGAGAAGTCCCGCCCTCACCCTACCCTCCTTCCCGAGCGAGAGTTTTCACCTTTGAAATCATCAGGTTATTTGATGCGCGTCCACCAACCCAGCCATCGCTGTCTTCCGAAGCGTTGGCAGCGTTTCACCTTCACCAGGGGAGCATGCCAGGATGAGGAAGGGTTGATCGGTTATGCTCCGCGGCGATTCACGGAGCAGGTCTCACGATCGTGATTATTTGGCAAGAGCTGCAACGCTGGCGATTTTCAGCCGGCAGCCCGCGCGCCGGATTGCCGCGCATCTGGCGCGCCACAAAACGGGCTTCCGTCTGACGGTCGCCAATGACATCCGTGCCAAAGTTATCAAACAAGCGTTGCACACTCGCACCGGCGGATCGCGCGGCGACCAGCAGTGCTTTTGCCGTGAATTGTCGCACCGGTAAGGAATGGTTTTTATTTTGCGGTTTTCAGAAGTTTACAAACCCTGGCCTGAATTTAGCAATTCAGTTCACGGACCGTTCCGGCGCAGGAGGATTTTTACTCCCCCGAATTTACGCTGACTTCATGATTTATTCCGGCTTCGGTTTATGGCTTACTCACCGCCCATGGCGAAAGCAACCACATTGAATCTGCTGCCGGCACCGCGCTCAGTGAAACTTGGCAAGGGCATTTTTCTGCTGCCGCGTCAGCGTCCGCTGTCGGCCATCCATGTCGTGCGCACGAACGCCGCGCCGGAGCATCCGGAGGGTTACACGCTGACGATTGATCGCACGGGCGTGACGGTTGAATTTCGCGAGAGCGGCGGATTGCGCGCGGCCACGGCCACGCTCCGTCAGCTTTTGCGGGAGCACCGGCGGCGGCTGCCGTTCCTTAAAATCCGTGACTGGCCTGATTTTGCGCGGCGCGGGGTGATGCTGGACATTTCACGCGGACGCGTACCCACGCTCGCCACCTTGATGAACCTGGCCGAACACCTGGCCGATTTCAAAATCAACGAGCTGCAGTTGTACACAGAACATACCTTCGCTTACCGGAATTATCCCGGGGTCTGGCACAATTGGGGGGCGCTGACGGGGAAGGAAATTCAACAGCTCGACCACCGCTGCCGCGAATTGGGCATTGACCTGGTGCCCAACCAGAATTCGTTTGGCCATCTGCGGTATTTTCTCGAAGATCCCAAATTGAAGAAGCTGGCGGAGATTTCCGGACCTTATGAGGATGCCAGCGGAGAATTTTTGCGACGACCGACCACGCTGGCCCCGAATCATCCCGGCACCCTGCCCTTTTTGCGCGGGCTCTACGATGAGCTGCTGCCGAATTTTTCCAGTGAGTTTTTCAATATCGGTGCGGACGAGACGTGGGACTTGGGCCGGGGCCAAAGCCAGACACTTTGCGCGCAGCAGGGTCTGGGCCGGGTGTACGTCGAGTTTCTGAAAAAAGTGCATCGCGAAGTTTCGAAGCGCGGAAAACAAATGATGTTATGGGGTGACATTCTTCTGAAATATCCGGCACTGACCCGCGAATTGCCGCGGCCGGTGATCGCCTTGAACTGGGGTTACGAGTCGGACCATCCATTCGCCCGGGAGGCGGAAACCTTTGCAAAAGCAAGGATTCCGTTTTACGTCTGCCCCGGCACCTCGACGTGGCAAACCATGGTCGGCAAACACGACAATGCGCTGGCCAATCTGTCGGCGGCCGCCAAGGCCGGGAAGAAATTTGGCGCGATTGGATTTTTAAATACTGACTGGGGTGATGGCGGCCACCCGCAACCGCTGGCGGTAAGCTGGCCTCTGTACGTGGCGGGTGCGGCGCTGGCCTGGAACACGAGCCACTTTGATCGCGCCAAACTGCTACCGGTTTTAAGCCGTGATATTTTTGAGGATCCGACCGGCAAGCTTGCACACGCGGCGATGGGGTTGGGATTTGCCCATCAAAAACTAGGCGTCAACGCCGTCAACGAGACCCCCTTGGGCTCGGTTATCGGCGCACCGGAACCGGACAAGCGGGAATTGTTTTGCCGGAATGGCTTGAAATGGCATGCCAACATTCCGGCGAAGAAGATCGACGCCACGCTGCGCGAAATTGAGCGCCAGCGCGCGATCCTGGGCCACGCCAAGCCCGAAAGCGAGGTTGGTAAACTATTGGGGCACGAACTGGATCTAGCGGCTCGCATGGCCGCAGAGTCGTGTCGTTTCATGCAATGGCAACAAGCGGTCGCAACGGGGAGGAAAGCCGTGGCGACGCAACTGGCACGGCGCGGCATTCGCGAGCTGAAACGGTTGGACCGGGATTTCACGCGTTACTGGCCGATGCGAAACAAGGCCACCCCGAAGCATTCCTCAGCGTTTCTGAAATGGCGGATCAACGACTATCAACGGGGGAAATAAAAAGGGTAGCGGGCTACTTTGAAAATTATTCATCTTCATTCTTAAACCAGAACTCTGCAATTTTCCGGCTTTTGATGATGAGAAATATTCCAGCCATCGCTAGCACGCCATAGCCAATAGCCAGAGACAACACGCGGAATAATATATCGTTAATTTTGCCCACAATTGGTTGTGACGCCCCAGTCGGCGTAACGAATGATGGAAACAGAGCGACTATGCCAGAAATCACACTTGGGATAGCGCACAGGCAAAAGTAAAGCCCGAGAATCTTGATTAAAACGTTCGCAAGTTGCTTTGATTTCATATGGTTTAATATGGCCAGTTGTGCAGTTTTATTTTCCGCCAAAATCATCACTCAGTAAATCGTCAAATTTAATTTGCTTTTGGCCATGGAAAACCTCTCGGTAATTTTCGGCAAAATCATGTTTTGAGCCAGACATTTTAAGCACCGCAGGCGCACACAGCATTGGCCGCCATGACGGGAACCCTGTAACGCGACAACATGAATAACCTCACCAAGACTGCGCCGGTAGGTGGCCCCCTGTTGCTCGGAAACCGTCCGCAACAAGAGCTAGCTTGAGGATCAGCTTCACAGCGGATTGAAATTGGTCTCGTTGGTCCATGTAAAGTGAGACAAATGCCGAGCCTTTATAAACGGCATGATCGATTTTTGAAACATTAAAAGTCAGTTCCTCCACACCTGTCCGATCTATTCGCTGTTTCGAATCAGCATCCCCCGATTGTTCAAGTATTGGCGCCGCTTCAAATGCGATGGCGGCCACACGATTTTACCTTCGGTTTGGAAGAGACCAAACCGAAAATTGAGAGAATCGCGGTTTTAAGCTGTGGCGAGAATTTTGGCCATGCAGGTGACCATGAGAAACAAATCGCGACCTGAAATGACCGATTTTTGTGCAGCTCCTCTAGTCTGGTGAGTCAGTGATTTCTTGTACAATTAAGGCGCAGGCTACCGCCTGCTGGACGCCGCAGCGCAGCGTCCCTACCCGCTGGCGCGTTGGTCAAGCGGCCCTGACAGTTTTGCAAGGAACTTCTGATTCAGGAGACTAGAATTCTCTAATTTTTTAATAGTTACTCCAGATTCGAAACGTGTGGCGCGCCAGATTCGCCGCGCCCGCCAATACACTCCAATAACATGCTGGCAGGAGCCTGGCTTACTTGCTTTTGACGTCCCAGGCGTCGCGCAAACCGTCGCCGACCAGGTTGAAGGCGAGCAAGGTGGCGACGAGCACGCCGCCGGGAAAAACAATCAGCCACCAATAAACGCGAATGGGGTTGATTTGTGAAACACCTTCGCTGATCAAGGTTCCCCAACTAGCCATCGGTGCCTGCACCCCGAGACCAAGATAGCTAAGGAAGGATTCGTACAAGATGATGGATGGCACGGTCAGGGCCACGTACGTAATCGCGATGCCCAGGATGTTGGGGATGATATGGCGGAACAGGATGCGGCGGGTGCCGGCGCCCAGAGTGCGACTGGCCTCAACAAATGCGCGGGATCGGAGAGACAAAACCTGCCCGCGGACAATCCGCGCCATGGTGAGCCAGGAGACCGCCCCGAGGCCCACAAATAATAACACCACCCGAAGCTCGCTGGCTCCGGAGGCAGATTGCTGGATGAAATGGGTTTGCTTGATCATTTCCCCGAGTGTGGTGATGAGCACGATCACAAAAATGACCGAAGGCAGGGAATATAAAATATCCACGATCCGCATGAGGACACTATCCACACGTCCCCCGATATAGCCTGCCACGGAACCCCACAGGACGCCGATGACCAAGCTCACCCCTGCCCCGACAAAGCCCACGAGGAGCGAAACCTGGGCACCGTAGAGTGTGCGCGAAAAGAGGTCGCGGCCGTGAACATCAGTGCCGAACCAATGTTGCGCACTGGGCGGCGCGAACTGCGAGTCGGAAAGCTCATCGGGATTATGGAGCAGGGCAAAATTGCCGCCGCTGAGTTTAAGTGCCAAAGGCCAGAACAGGATTGCCACCAGCAGGAAAATGAGGAACCAGGCCCCCACCATGGCAGGATGATTCCTTTTGAACCGGATCCAGGCGCGACGACCGGGGCTAAGATGGACGCGGGCATGGTGATTGGAAACCGCCGCAGTTGACGGGTCCGGCACGGTGGCGCCAGCAGGTGCAGATCGCGGGTCACTCATATTTCACACGCGGGTCGAGCAAGGTGTACAGGAAATCCACGAACAGATTGAGGCCGATCAGCAGCAGGGCGTAGAGCAGGGACAAACCGACGACCACGGTATAGTCGCGATTGAGCGAGCTGTTCACAAGAAAGACGCCGATGCCGGGGACTTGAAAGATATTCTCGACAACAAACGAGCCGGTGAGCAAATCGGCCAGCATTGGACCGGCATAAGACACAACCGGCAAGAGCGCGATACGGAAAGCGTGTTTGAGCATCAGGGACGTTTCGCTGAGTCCTTTGGAACGGGCGGCAGTGATGAATTCTGATTGGGCGGCTCCAAGCATTCCCTCGCGCATGATGCGGGCGACTTTGCCGACAAAGAAAAGACCCAGGGAAAGGCCCGGCAAAACCATGTGCCAGGGCGATCCCCACAAAGCCACTGGAAACCATTTCAACTTCATGGCAAAGACCAGGATGAGAATGGGAGCAATGACAAAACCGGGAATGCACACGGTAAGCACCGCCAGCAGACTGCCGCTGTGGTCAATCCAGGAGCCATGATGGCGGGCAGTAAAAAATCCGAGCAGCAACCCGCCACCCATGGCAAAGCAGAACGCGAGGCCGCCCAGCAACATGGAGACCGGCAACCCCTGGGCAATGATGTCATTGACGGTATGATTGCGGTATTTCAGCGAGACCCCGAAATCACCGTGGAGCAAATCATTCAAGTAACGGCCGTATTGCTTCCAAATCGGTTCGTCGAGGTGATACTTGGCCTTGATGTTTCTTTCAATCTCGGGCGAAGCGGGCTTGCGCTCACTGTCGAAGGGGCCGCCGGGCGCCAGATGGACCAGCACGAATGCCAGCAAGCTGATCAACAGCAGCAGCGGAATGGCAAAGGCGATGCGGCGTAAAAAATACATTTCGACGGAAAGCCCGGTCATGATCCTGATTTGATTTTGCGGAGGCAACGCAAAGGATGATCGTCCAGCACGTTCGGCCAAATGCCCGCAACCTTGTTGGTGTCGAAATAATTAACCCCGACGTAAAAGTAAAGGGGAATGATCGGCACGCCGTCGCACACCAGGATGGTCTCGGCCTGCTGGAACATTTTTTCCCGTTTTTTCAAATCCGTGGTTTGGTTGGCGGCATGAACCAGCTGGTCATACGTCGCATTGCTCCAGCCGGTTTCATTATTGCCATCACCGGTCACGAACATGCCTAGAAACGTATTAGCATCGTTGTAATCCCCGATCCAACTGGAACGTGTGAGCTGGTAATCAAGGCGGGATTGCATGCCCCAGAAAACCTGCGTCTCGACCTGGCGCAGCTCCAGGTTGATACCGAGGGCGTCACGCCACATTTGCTGGAGTTCGATGGCGATGTTTTGATGCGTGTTTCCGCTGCTACCCACGGCACCGTCAAACAGGTATTCCACCCGTGGAAAACCATTGCCGCCCGGATAACCGGCCTCGGCCAGCAATTGCCGGGCGCGGGCAACATCGTAGCCCAGACCCTCAGGCGGGTTGTAATTTTGTGTCCCGTCGGGAACCAGATGGGAAGTGATATGTTCGCCGGCCCGGGTGATTTTGGTCACGATCCGTTCCTTGTCCACGGCCAGGGCGAAGGCCTGGCGCACGCGCGGATCATCGAAAGGCTTCCGGGTGGTGTTGAAACGAATGAAGTAAGTGCCGAGGTAACTGAACGTATGAAAGTCGGGACGCTTGAGCAGCACGTCCAACAGTTCAGAAGGAACCAGTGCTTTGTCCCAGACAATATCGACCTGGCCACGTTCATACAAATTCAAGGCGGTACTGGGGGAATCCACCGGCAGAAAATCAATGATGGAGGCTTGCGTGTGGGCGGCATCCCAATAACGGTCGTTTTTTACGAGTCGAATTTTATCATTGAGCCGCCAGTCCTCAAGTTCATAGGCCCCGGAGGTGGGCAAGGGCTTATGGGTGAGCCAATGGTCGCCGTATTTTTCAATCACTTGCCGCGGCACCACGGCGAGGGTGGGAAAGGCGCAAATATCCAGAAAGAACGCGGTGGGCGAGGCGAGTTGCACCTGGACGGTCAATGGGTCCAAGGCTTTCACACCCACGAGCTTGGGGTCAGTAATTTTGCCGATATTAAAATCCCCGGCGTTTTTGATGTAATAAAGTTGTCCGGCATAGCGCGAAGCAGTTTTGGGGTCGAGTGCGCGAATCCAGGAGTACACCACGTCATCGGCGGTGATTGGTTCGCCGGTGGACCATACAAGGTTGGTGCGGAGATGGAAGGTATAGGTGATGCCGTCGGGCGAAATCTCCCAGTGATCGGCTAAACCGGGAACTGCCTTGGCCTTGACGGGCTCGAGGCGGGTCAATCCTTCAAAGAGCCCTTGCTCCACCCGCATGTCCGGCTGGGCAACAATGATGGCAGGATCGAGCGACTCCGGCTCAACACTGTTGATGATGGTCAAGTCGGCGGGCGGTTCGGAGCGCGAACAACCGAAAATCGACGCGACCAGCGACAGCAAAAAAAGAAGATGCGCCCGTCGGAAGATCCGGCGGGCGCATCCAGAGAGCGACATTGTTGTTGAGTCGACTTACTTTGCCGGGGACGTGAGTGGTGCCGGCGGCGGATTCGATGCGCCCAAGGAAATGGAGGACAGGACGTTTTTCGGAGCCGGGGTGACCGGCTGGGGAGCGACCGGAGGAGCGGTCATCGATGAAGGCTGCGTTTGCTTCTCGTTAACCTTCTTCAAGAAGTCGACGGTATCAGTGTTCTTGCTGTTCAGGCTGTCCTGCGAGTAGCCCAGACACAGGGCGAGAACGATGAAGACCACCGTACCCCACTTGGTAATTTTCGTGAGGGCGTTGCCGGAACCCGCGCCGAACAAGGCATCGGCGGCGCCGCCGCCGAAGGCAAGGCCGGCCCCGGCGTCTTTCTTCGGCAACTGAACCAGCACCAGCAGGATCAGCATGACGGAATTGAGGATCAGGATACAGGTCAATAAACCAGCGATATAACTCATAAAAAAAGGTTAAATGGAATTCTTGATGATGTCAGCAAAGCTCCGGCCTTCCAGCGAAGCACCGCCCACGAGGGCGCCGTCCACATCGGGCTGGCTCATCAGCTCCTTGGCGTTGGCCGGTTTGACGCTGCCACCGTATTGGATGCGGATTTTCTTCGCCGTGGGCTTGTCGAAAATCTTTCCCAACAGACCGCGGATGAACGCGTGGGCGTCCTGCGCTTGCTGGGTGCTGGCGGTTTTGCCGGTGCCGATCGCCCAAATGGGTTCATAAGCGACGACGGTTTCAACGGCCTGTTCCTTGGTCAAACCGGCGAGGCTGCCGCTCACCTGGGTTTCCAGAACTTTTTCTGTCAGATTACCTTCGCGTTCTGCCAGGGTTTCGCCGACGCAAATGATGGGCTTGAGCGAGGCGCCATGAACCGCCAGGGCCTTTTTGGCCACCAAGGCGTCCGATTCCTTCTGGTATTGGCGACGTTCACTGTGGCCGAGAATGACGTAACGCACGGAGAATTCCTTCAGCATGCCGGCACAGATTTCGCCCGTATAAGCGCCGAAATTGTGTTCGCTCATGTTCTGGGCGCCGAGCCGGATATTCTTGGATTCCAGCAACACTTTGGAAACGGATTCCAAGGCGGTGAAGGGAGGACACACAACGATGTCCACTTCCTTGATTGAAGCCAGATCGCGATGCAGATCCTCGACCAAGGCGAGGGCCTCAGCCACGGTCTTATTCATCTTCCAGTTGCCTGCAATAATTATTTTTCGCTCTTTATTCATATTTTCCAAGCCGCCGGGTTGCAAAAACCATTTAGTTCAACATCCCGGGTCCGACTGCTTTCTTTTGGTAAATTTTGGGTTTGGGTAATTTAAAAGTTATTTTTTGTCGCTCAAGGCCGCGACACCGGGAAGGACTGCGCCTTCCAGGAATTCCAGGCTGGCACCGCCGCCGGTGCTCATAAAAGTGACCTTGTCGCCTAGACCGGCTTTGTTCAACGCCTTCACGCTGTCGCCGCCGCCAATGATGCTCTTGGCACCGTTCTTTTGGGTGGCATCCACCACGGCTTGCGCCACGGCATTGGTGCCGGCCGCAAACCGGGCATCTTCAAACATCCCCATGGGGCCATTCCACAAAATGGTCTTGGCGCCCTGGATGATTTTGGCGTAATTCGCAGCGGTTTCCGGTCCGATGCTGAAACCCTCGGCATCGTCAGGAATATCACCCGTGATGGTGCGAATGTTGGTCAGGTCATAGACCGGCTTGCCTTTTTTGTTCAATTTGCCGGTATCGACGGGCGTGGCGATAATGGTGTCGGTGGGCAATTGGAAATTAACCTTGCGCTCGATGGCTTTCTTTTCAGCGGCCAGCGCGGTGCCTTTGTGGTCGGGTTCAACAAGCGATTTACCGGTCTTCACGCCGTGGGCGAGCTTGAAAGTATAGGCCATCGCACCGCCGATCAGGATCGTGTCCGCTTTTTCGAGCAGACGGTCGATGACTTTGATTTTGTCGGAAACCTTGGCACCGCCGAGGATTACGACAAATGGACGCGCGGGATTTTCCAACTCATCACCGAGGAATTTCAATTCGCGTTCCATCAAAAGGCCGGCGGCGGCGGAACCGCCGCGCTTGGTGACGACACGAGCGACGCCTTCCGTGGAAGCGTGGGCGCGATGCGCCGCGCCAAAGGCGTCGTTGACGTAAATATCGGCAACCTTGGCCAATTTCTCGGCAAAAGCGGGGTCGTTGGCTTCTTCTTCGTTGTAATAGCGGACGTTTTCGAGGAGGAGGACATCGCCATTGTTCATGGAGGCGACGGCATTTTCGGCGGCTTCACCGATGCAATCGGTAGCGAAAGCGACCGGGCGTCCCAGCAATTCCTGAAGTTTGACGCTCACGGGGCGAAGCGACATGGTGGCTTCGTGCTTGCCTTTGGGACGGCCCAAGTGGGCAGTGAGGATGATTTTGGCGCCTTTCTCGATCAAAAGCTTGAGGGTTGGCAGGGTTTCGACGATGCGGGTATTGTCAGTGATGACCATCTGGCCATCGCGTTCTTCCAACGGCACATTGTAATCCACGCGCATGAACACGCGCTTGCCACGAACATCCAAGTCTCGAACAGTGAGTTTTGCCATAAAGATTTAAATTAAATTCAAAATCAGCTTGATAGGGTAGCGAGCGGGGGTGGTTTACGCCAGTTTTTTCCTTAAAATTTACGGAACACCCGCCAAATCCGAAGCGCGGATTTTCAAGGGCATTACGGCCGATCCTTGCGGATTGAACTTGGAGACAGGGATTTGGCCGCCCCCAGCCGAACCCCAATCAGGGCTCGGGTCAAGGATCGACAGCAGTCTCACCCCACAAACTCAAGGGGCTTCGCGTAAAGCAACAACAATGTTTTATCAATGCTCCAATCGGAGATTCAGGATGGGATAAGGATACGTGAATGGGCCGCGGACGGAAAAAACGGTGCCCTTGATGCGGGGACCTTTGAAATTAAACGGCGCGTTGATATCATTGGTTCCGTCGTCAGAACCGGGGGCCACGGTCCCGACCACCATTCCGCGAATGATGAAGTCGGTCTCGATGTGAAGCAGCCTTCCAAGCCAGCCGCGATTCACCATGACCACGCATTCGCTTAATCGAGCTCCGCCGACCCGGCCCGTAACGCTGCCATTGGTTGAAATATTGAACGAGGTCTCCACGTTTTGGATTGCAACCTTATTTCCCTTGATTTCCTGGTAACTCATTCCGTAGAACTCATTTTGTCCATGCCACTGTCCGACGAGACGCTGGTCCGGAACAACGGCGCCCTCCCCCGCATATGACGTCAAAACCGACGACAGCACTGCGAACGTCATGGTGAACCAACCGTTCCAAGGTTTTGTCTTCATGCCCTCATTTTACCAACCTGGAAGCAACTGGATTAATTGATAATTTTGGCGGTGGCATTGATGCGATTAATGCGATTCGGCTGTCACCTTAACAGCTGGCGAGCCTCCGCTTCGCCTGCCGCAATAGATAAGCAAAAACAAGCTAGGACAGACTTCCAGGCGCTGATCGGCAAACGAGATGGGAATTACAAGTTGGTCACCGAAGGTACGAGCCACCCCGGCAAAAACCGCGGGTTATTTCCAGTCGCCACAGCGTCACAAACTGCGGCGAAACAGCAGCGTGGCGGCAGTCATGGCGATGGCCGTAAAGACCGACAGAAAAATCAGGTCATGGCTGATGGCCATCAGGCCGGTGTTTTTTAGGATCAATTGCTTGAAGCCGTGCACGGCATAGGTGAAGGGGTCCACGGCGGCGATGACTTTCATCCAGTTCGGGAAGGATTGCGTGGGGTAAACGGCGCCGCTGGGAAAATACAGGACCGTGTTCAGCATGCCAAAGATGGCGCGCGGCACGAGCGGATCATTCACGCGGACCATGATGAGAAACATCATGCTGATGAGCGAAAGCGAGGTCAGCACGACGAGGAGGAACATGCGGGCCATGCGCAAAGGGTTCAAGGGGTCGGGCACGCCCGCAATGATCGAGCCAAGGGTGATGAGCACGAGGCCGGCAATGATGGCCTTGATGGCGCCGGAAAGATTGAAGCCGAGGATCAATTCAAATTTGGTGATGGGCGTGACGAGATAGCCCTCGTGCAGGCCGCGCGCCTTGTCATCGATATAAATAATCCCGCCGCCGATCATGGCAGAGACGAATATGGCGAGGACGACCGTCCCGGCGAGAAGATATTGGATGTAGGGCACGTAGGGATAGACCTCAACCACGGCGAGGGTGGCGGTGGCGCTGATGCGCGGCGAAACGGCCGGGGCATTGTAAACCGGCATCAACGCATTCAAAACGCCTTCCACGGCGGAGGAGGAAAACTGGTCGGTATTGTCTTCAGCGAGGGCGATGCGGGGATTGGCGCCGGCGAGGACTTTGCGCGAGAAATCCGGGGGAATCTCCAGGACTCCGTTGAGTTTGCCATTGCGGAGGTCGCGCATGGCCGCCGCCTTGTCATGATAATAAAAGGTCTCAAAGGTCCGGGCGTTGGCGGCGACCGCCTGGAACATTTCCTCGAGTTTGAAGGATGGAAGGTTGTGATCCTCATTGACGACGCCGATCTCAAGGCTCTTCAGTTTTCCGCCAAAGGCGTAACCGAGGATGACCAGCTGAACGAGCGGGACGACAATGGAGACGAGCATGAGCACGGGGCTGCGCCGGAAGCGGCGCAAGTCGCGTTCAATAATGGCCCAGACGCGGTGCATGATCAGTTTTTAAAGAGAAACGGACTTTCGGCCGCGCTGGCGCTCTGGAGCGCATCGCGCAATTGGCGGCCAGTGTAATAGACAAAGACATCGTCGAGCGTCGTACTCTGGATGGAGAGTGTGGAGATGGTGACGTTCGCCGCGCGGGCCGATTCGATCAACGCCACAGTGGTGCGCGGCCCGTTCTCGGTGGAAAGGCGAAAGGCATTTTCCTCGGCCTTGACCTCGGCGACATCCGGCAGGGTCTTGAGAGTTTCCAGCCATTGCGGGGTGGCCCCCGCGAAACTGACTTCCAGAATATTTTTGCCGGGGACGGAAGCCTTTAATTTGATGGGCGAATCCAACGCAACGAGTTTGCCGTGGTCCACAATGGCGATACGGTCGCAGAGTTTATCCGCCTCGTCCATGTAATGGGTAGTGACGAGGATGGTGAGGTCGCGCTCGTGCTTGAGGCGGGCGAGCATTTCCCAGACGGCGACCCGGGAAACAGGGTCGAGCCCGGTGGTGGGTTCGTCGAGGAAGAAAATCTTGGGTTCGTGCACAAGACCGCGGGCAATTTCCAGGCGTCGGCGCATGCCGCCGGAGAACATTTTGACCGGCTTGTCGGCCCACTGTTCGAGATCGACCTCGCGAAGCAACTGTTTGATGGTGCGATTCCGCTTTTCGCGGGGAATACCGTAGAGCTTGGCGAAGATGGTGAGGTTTTCCCAGGCGCTCAGTTCGAGGTCGGAGGTCATGGCCTGGGGAATAACGCCGATGGATTGGCGGACGCCGTCGGCCTGGCGAACGATGTCGAAGTGATTGACGCGGGCGGTGCCGGAGGTCGGGGGTACCAGGGTGGTCAGCATGCGGATCAGCGTGGACTTGCCGGCTCCGTTCGGACCGAGCAGACCGAAAATCTCACCGTGCTCGACGTTAAAACTCAGCGAATCGACGGCGACAAAATCACCGAAATGCTTGGCCAGCTTTTCAACTTCGATATCGAACATGATTCAGCGATGGGTCAGGGGCAGCGTGACATACGCGGTCATGCCCACGGCAAGGCGGCGGTCCTGGTTGTCGCAGCGCAGCCGGATTTCGAACGTGCGAATGTCTCGCTTGGTACGGCTGACGTCGCGCTGGGTGGCGTAATCGGCATCCACGCTCCGGTAAAACACAGTGCCTTGCCGCGTGACTCCGGAGGGCAGCCGGACGGTCATGACATCGCCCAAACGGATTTGGTCGATGTAGGTTTCCTCGACATCCGCCCGTACCCAAAGATCATCCTGATTAATGAGGGTCACGATCGCCTGGCCGGGATTGACCACTTCGCCGGACAAGGCAACACGGGTGTCGACGATGCCGTTGGTCGGCGCGAAAATGCGGGTGTAATCCAGATAGACATTTGCCTTTTGCGTTTGCGCGGCGGTGGCTTGCATTTGCTTGGCAACTGATTCGATGCGGGCTTGCGATGAATCGACCCGCGCCCGGGCGGAGCCGACCTGGGCCCGGGCGGCAGCCACGCGCGCCGCTGCGGAATCGTAAGCGGTGCGCGCTTGATCAAAGGATTGGATGGACTCCACATTGTTGGTGTAAAGCTGCTGGATGCGGGCAAAATTAAGCTGCGCATTCTCGGCATCGGCCTGCGCCTGGGTGAGGTTGGCCTGAGCCTGGATGAAGTCGGCCTGGGATTGGGCGGCGTCGGCATGTGCCTGGTCGAGGTCGGCGGTGGTTTGTTGTTCACTGCTTGAATAAAAAGCGATATCGGCCAACTGCGCCTGCGGCTGGATCAGGGCGAGCAATTGTTGATTGGTAACCGTGTCCCCTTCCCCGACCAACAATTGAGCAAGCCGGCCCTGCATTTGCGAACTGACAATGACTTCGTCCGTTGTGACGATTCCGGTCAAAACAATGTCACTAGTTTGCCGCGTGGTGGCGTAATAGATCGCTCCGGCGACCAAAGCGACCAACAAAATAATGACCGGCAATCTGATTTTTTTCATGGCGAAGGACACTTGGGAACGACTAGCCGGCCTTGCGGCCCGGGCGCAAACCGTCAAATCACGGCTGATTGAAACATGGAATGGTGGGGGATGTCAGGTTCAAACTATTCCGGGACGGCAACCCAAACCGAAGCAACCACCAAGGAAGCCCAGGCAGATGGCGGTCAATGACTGATGCTCATTGAGTGGCCGTCATTGTCGAGGGTCTCGGTGGAAACCTGCCAGCCACCGCCGAGGTCGGCGATCAATTGGACGCTGGCGGTGATCTGCTCCAGTCGTAAATTCAAGGCGGTGACCTGGTTGCTCAGCAGCGTGGTCTGGGCGGTGATGACATTGAGGTAGCTGTCCACGCCGAGCTTGTAGCGCGTGACAGCGAGGTTCAGGTAGCGTTGGGAGGCAGCGACGGCGGCGTCTTGCCGCTGGAGTTCCCGGGTTAGGAAGCGCAGCGAGGCGAGATTGTCTTCCACCTCCTGAAAAGCCGCCAGGACGGTCTCGCGATAGTTGGCGACGGTAGCATGATAATTAGCCCAAGACTGGGCGGTGACGGCCCGCCGCCGACCCGCGTCAAAAATGGTTTCCGCCAAACTGCCTCCGACCGACCAAACGAAGGACGGCCCGCTAAAGAGACTCGAGAGGTTGTTGTTCTGGTAACCGACAGAACCACTCAAGGTGACGGTGGGAAAATAAGCGGCACGGGCGACGCCAATCTGGGCGTTGGCGGCGGCGACCGTGCGTTCGGCGGCGGCGATATCGGGGCGACGCTCGAGCAGTTGAGACGGGAAACCAAGGGGAATGGCCACGGGTTTGACCGTGAGCGGATCGGGAGCGACGGAAAAATCGGAGGCAGGCTGGCCGACCAGCAGGGCGATGGCATGCTCCATCTGGGCGCGTTGAATGCCCAGATTCGTATCCTGAGCCTCGGTGGTCGCGAGCTGCGTTTCGGCCTGGGCAACATCCTGGTCGGAATCAATGCCGGTTTTGTTCAGGACCTTGGTTAGGTTAAGCGAATCTTGATAAGCCTTGACGGTGGAATCCAAGAGTTGAATTTCCGAATCGAGGGAGCGCAGCGAAAAGTAATCGGCGGCCAGTTCGGATTGGACAGTCAGGCGGGTATTTTCAAGATCCGCGAGCGAAGCTTGTGCCGTATACTTTCCCGCCTTGTAGGTGTTGCGGATGCTGCCCCAGAAATCCGGCTCCCAGGAAGCCTCAGCCGGGAGGGAATAAAGAGTTGAGACGTTATCGCCGTCGCCAATTCCGTTGAGGGTGCGCTGGCGGGTCACCGACGGGTCCAAGCCCACGGTGGGGAAAAATTGGGAACGGTACTGGACGACCACAGCGCGGGCGGCGAGGAAGTTCTCCAAGGCAGCGACAACCGTCTGGTTGGAAATGTCGACTTGATCCTCCAGGGTATTCAGATTGGTGTCACCAAAGATTTGCCACCAGTCGCCGCGAATCTCGTCGTCTTTGGGGGTAGCGGTTTTCCAGCCTTCGGTAGCTTGCGCTTGCGCCGGAGTCATCTCCTTAAAATTCGACGGCGTCGGGACCGACGGCACCGCATACTTTGGGGCGAAACTGCAGCCGGTGCCCAGGCAGATAAGGCCAAGCATGGAGACGATGGCCGCCGGCTGGAGGACGGCGCCGGGCTGGGGCCTTTTCTGGCAAGCACGCGCCCAGGCCAACCGCAGGCGATCCAGATAAAGGTAAACCACGGGGGTGGTGAAGAGCGTGAGGACCTGGCTCATCAACAGCCCCCCCACAATGGTAATACCGAGGGGACGGCGAAGCTCGGAACCGGTCGCGCCGCTCAAGATCAAGGGCAAAGCCCCGAAGATGGCCGACATGGTGGTCATCAAAATCGGACGGAAACGCAAGAGGCAAGCTTCGTGAATGGCATCACGCGAATTTTTCCCCTCCAGCCGCTCCGCCGCCAAAGCAAAGTCCACCATCATGATCGCATTTTTTTTCACAATGCCGATGAGCAGCAAAATGCCGATGATCGCGATGATGCTGAGATCGATCTCATCGCCACCGCTGGCCACGGAAATGTCATTGGCGATGATTAGCGCCAGGACGGCACCAACTCCAGCCGACGGCAGGGTGGAAAGAATGGTGATAGGATGGATGTAGCTTTCGTACAAAATGCCGAGGACGATATACACGGCGAGGAGTGCGGCGAAGACGAGGAGCAACTCGTTGGAAATGGAATCCAGAAACGCCTGGGCAGTCCCGGCGAAACTGGTGTGAACGGTTTCAGGCAGCTTGATTTTTTGTTCCATGTTGTGGACTTCCTTCACGGCATCACCCAGGGCAAAGCCGGGAGCAAGGTTAAAAGACAGGGTGACAGAGGGGAACTGGGATTGATGGTTCACGGCGATGGGAGCGGTGGTGGGCTGATAATGCGCGAGGGAGGCGAGGGGCACCATCACGCTGCTGTTCGTCGGGCGGAGATAGATGGACTCGAGTCCCTGGGGTCCCTGCCAGAATTGAGGTGCGGCCTCCATGACCACGTGATATTGATTGAATGGCGTGTACATGGTCGAGACTTGGGCCTGACCGAAAGCGTCGTAGAGCGTGCCATCGATGGTCTGGGGCGACAACCCCAAGCGGGAGGCGGTCGGTCGATCATAGATGAGGGAGGCCTGGAGACCCTGGTTTTGCTGATCGGTATTGACCTCGGTAAACCCGGGTAATTTTTTCATCTGGGCGAGCAGGACCGGCCCCCATTTCACGAGGTCATCAAGATTTTCGCTCTGGAGGGTATATTGGTATTGCGCGCTGCTTTGCCGGCCACCGATCCTCAAATCCTGTCCGGCCTGCAAAAACAACGAAGCACCACGCACGACTGCCAGTTTGGGACGCAGGCGGTTGATGATCTGGTCCGCGCGGATTTTGCGGACATCGATGGGTTTGAGGGCGACATAGACGAATCCGCCATTGGCGGCGCCGCCGCCGCCGGTAAAGCCGATGACATTCAGCACGGCCGGATCGGTTTTGACAATATTGACGAACTTTTGAGTGGCCGACTGCATGGCACCGAAGGAGATATCCTGTGAACCTTGAACGCCCCCGAGGAGCGACCCGTTGTCCTGCTGCGGGAAAAAACCCTTGGGCACGATTATAAACAGATACATGTTCAGGGCAATCGTCAGGACCAGGACCAAGAGGGTGATCGCAGGATGGCGCAGGACGACACACAGGCAGCGGTCATAGGCGGCGAGAAGGTTATCAAACAATTTTTCGCTGAAGTGATAGATTTTTCCGTGGTCACCCGGTTTGCGGTAGCGGAGCAGACGCGAACACATCATCGGCGTGGTGGTCAGGGAGACGACCAGGGAAACCACAATGGCGGTAGAAAGCACGACGGCGAATTCGCGAAACAGCCGGCCAACAATCCCGCCCATCAACAGCAAGGGCAAAAAAACCGCCACCAACGAGAGGCTGATGGACAAAACGGTAAAACCCACCTCACGCACCCCTTCCAAAGCTGCCTGCAGCGGGGTCATGCCTTTTTCCAGGCAGCGGGTGATATTTTCGACCACCACAATGGCATCGTCCACCACGAAGCCGGTGGAAATAGTCAGCGCCATGAGTGAAAGATTATCGACGCTGTACCCGCAGAGATACATCACGCCAAAGGTGCCGATCAAAGAGACGGGCACAACGATGGCCGGGATCAGGGTGGCACGCGGACTGCGCAGGAAGAGAAAAACCACCAAGATGACCAGCATAATGGAGATGAGGAGGGTTCGTTCAATTTCGCGAACCGAGGCCCGGATGGTGGTGGTCCGGTCAAAGACGACGGTCATGTTAATGCCCGTGGGAATGGAAGCCTTCAAGGCAGGCAGGGCCGCCTTGACCCGATCCACGGTGTCAATAATGTTCGCGCCGGGCTGGCGGAGGATGATCAAGGGAACGCTGGGCTTGCCGTTCAAAAAACCGACGGTCCGGATATTTTCCACGTTATCTTCCACATCGGCGATATCGGAGAGACGTATGGCCGCCCCTTTTTGATAGCCGACGACCAGACCCTGGTAATCCTTGGCCTTAAGGAGTTGATCATTGGCGACGATGTCCAGCGTCATGGAACCGTTGGCCAGCTGGCCTTTGGGAAGGTTGGCGTTTTGCTGGCTCAACACTTTGCCCACATCCGTGAGACTCAACCCAAAGCTGTTTAATAATACCGGATTAATATCAACCCGGACGGCGGGTAAAGCACCACCACCGATGTTAACCTGACCCACCCCATCGATGGTGGACAATCTTTGCTGCAGCACCGTGGACGCGGCGTCATACATTTGACCCCGGGTGTAGATGTCCGAGGTGAGAGCGAGAATGATGATCGGAGCGTCGGCGGGATTGACTTTGCGGTAAGTTGGATTACTGGGCAGGTTTGCCGGAAGATTGGCGCGCGCGGCATTAATGGCGGCCTCGACATCGCGAGCAGCGCCGTTGATGTCGCGATTCAAATCAAATTGCAGGGTGATGCTGGTGGAACCGAGATCGCTGGCGGAGGTCATCTCGTTGACGCCGGCGATCTGGCCAAGCTGGCGTTCCAGCGGGGCGGCCACGGACGAAGCCATGATTTCGGGGCTCGCGCCCGGCAGCGAGGCGCCGACGGTAATGACCGGAAAATCAACCGAGGGGAGCGGCGCGACCGGCAGGTGCAGATAGGCGACCGCACCGGCCAGACCGACGGCAATGGTCAACAGCGTCGTGCCCACGGGCCGGCGAATGAAGGGCGCCGAGATATTCATGGTGCTTGCGGAGCCGCCAATGGCTCAGGTAATGCCGGGGCGGACGCCGGGGAAGCTTTTTTGGCGAAGCGGTCGAAGAATAGATAAATGACCGGCGTGGTATAAAGCGTGAGGACCTGGCTCACGATCAAACCACCGACAATGGCAATGCCGAGCGGCTTGCGCAACTCAGAGCCAACGCCGTTACCCAGGGCGAGGGGCAAGCCGCCGAAGAGCGCAGCAAAGGTGGTCATCAGAATCGGCCGGAACCGGAGGAGGCAGGCTTGATAAATGGCCTCTTGAGCAGGGCGGTTTTGCTTGCGCTCCAGATCGAGGGCGAAATCAATCATCATGATGGCGTTTTTCTGCACGATGCCGATGAGCAGGATGATGCCGATGAGAGCGACGACGCCGAGATCGGTCCCCGTGACCATCAGGGCCAGAATCGCGCCCGCGCCCGCCGACGGCAGCGTGGACAGGATGGTGATCGGGTGGATGAAACTTTCGTAGAGGACGCCGAGGATGATGTAAACGGTGACAATGGCAGCGAGTATGAGGAGAGACTCATTCGACAAAGAAGCGATGAAAGCCTGGGCGGTGCCTTGGAATGAAGCTTGGACGCCGGGAGGAAGGCTCAGCTGGGTTTGAACACGTTGAATGGCCGTGGTGGCCTGGCCCAAGGACGCGCCGGGGGCAAGGTTGAAGGAAATGGTCACGCACGGAAATTGTCCCTGATGATTAATGGCGAGCGGGCCGGTGCCGCGTTCAAAATGGCTGAAGGCACTCAGCGGCACGGCGCTGCCGGAGGTGGAAAGCACATAAATGTCATTTAATTTGGAAGGATTTTGCTGGAACCCCGGAGCGGCTTCCAAAATCACGTGATACTGGTTGAGCTGGGTGAACAAGGTGGAAATCTGGCGCTGGCCGAACGCGTCGTACAGGACGTTGTCAATCGCCTGCGGCGTGATGCCGAGCCGCGAGGCCGTGGGCCGGTCAATCACCAAGACCGCTTGTGCCCCGTGTGTTTGCTGGTCGGTGGCGACATCCCGCAGTTCGGGCAAAGCTTGCATTTTATCGACGAACTGGGCGGTTACGCGGTTCAATTCATCCGCATCCGCATCCACGAGGGTGTATTGATACTGAGTCTGGCTGACCCGGTCTTCGACCGTCAGATCCTGCACGGGCTGCATGTAGAGGGTAATCCCATCGACTTTTGCCAGGCGCGGTTGCAGGCGTCGCATGACTTCCGTGGCGCTGATTTTGCGTTCGGCCAGCGGCTTGAGATTAATGAGAATGCGTCCGCTGTTCAGGGTGGTGTTGATGCCGTCCGCACCAATGAACGAGGACAGGCTATCCACGGCGGGATCCTGGAGGATTACCTGCGCGAGTGCCTCCTGACGTGCCGCCATGGCGGGAAAGGAAACGGTCTGATCCGCCGCGGAAATCCCCTGAATCACGCCGGTATCCTGGACCGGGAAGAATCCCTTGGACACCGCCATATAAAGAAGCACCGTCCCGATCAGGGTGCCGACGGCAGCGAACAACGTGATGGTCTGATGCCGCAAAACAACCTGTAAGGTCCGCCCGTAAAATTTGATGATGCAATCGAAAAAATGCTCTGAGGCCAGGAAGAAACGACCATGTTTTTTCTCATCCGCCTTTGCCCTGAGCAGGCGGGAGCAAAGCATGGGGGTGAGGGTCAGTGAAACCGCCGCGGAGACCAGGATGGTAATGCTCAGGGTTATGGCAAATTCCCGGAACAACCGCCCGACTATGTCACCCATGAAGAGCAGCGGAATCAAGCCGGCGATCAAGGAAATGGTGAGCGAAATGATGGTAAAACCAATTTGCTCCGCGCCTTTCAAGGCAGCCTGAAGGGGGGAATCCCCCTGCTCTATAAACCGGAAGATATTCTCGATCATCACGATGGCGTCGTCCACCACGAACCCGGTGGAAATGGTGAGAGCCATCAAAGTAAGGTTGTTCAGACTGTAACCGAGCAGATACATGATCGCCAGGGTGCCCACCAGCGAGAGGGGCACGGCGAAGCTGGGGATGATGGTGGCGGCAAAATTCCGCAGAAACAAAAAAATGACCATCACCACAAGCGCCACGGTCAGCAACAGGGAAAACTGGACATCATGGACGGAGGCGCGAATGGTGGTAGTCCGGTCCGTGAGGATGGTGATGTCCATGGCCGCGGGCAGATTGGCTTTCAGTTGCGGCAGGAGCTTTTTGATGCGGTCAACCACTTGAATGATGTTGGCGCCGGGCTGCCGCTGAATATTCACGATCACGGCCGGGGTATCATTCTGCCAGGCAGCAAGCCGGTTGTTTTCCACGCCGTCAACGACCTTGGCCACGTCGGAGAGAACCACCGGGGCGCCGTTGCGGTAAGCGACGACGACGGACTGGTAATCCTTGCTGTTAAAGAGCTGGTCATTGGCATTGATGGCGTAGGATTGGTGCGCGCCGTCGAAATTGCCCAAGGCCTGGTTGACGCTCGCCGCCTGCAAAGCAGTACGCACGTCTTCCAGATTGATACCATAAGCCAGCAGCTGGGTTGGATTGACCTGTACGCGGACAGCCGGTTTTTGGCCGCCGCTGATGGTGACCAGGCCAACACCGGTGACCTGCGAAATTTTCTGGGCCAGACGGGTATCGGTAAAATCCTCGACCTGGGACAGGGGATAATTGGTCGAGGTGATGGCCAGGGTCAGGATGGGCGCATCCGCCGGATTGGATTTGCTGTAGATCGGGGGCGAAGGCAAACCGGCGGGTAAATACGATTGGGCGGCATTGATCGCGGCCTGCACCTCCTGCTCAGCCACGTCGATGTTCAAGTTGAGTTCGAACTGCAAGGTGATGATCGAGCTGCCACCGGAACTGATGGAGGTCATCTGGTTCAGGCCGGGCAATTCGCCGAACTGGCGCTCCAGCGGCGCGGTGATGGCGGAAGCCGTGACGTCGGGACTGGCGCCCGGATAAAAAGTGACCACTTGAATCGTGGGATAATCCACTTCCGGCAGGGCCGAGACGGCCAGCATGAAATAAGCAATGATGCCGGTCAGCATGACGGCAACCATCAGGAGCGTCGTCGCCACCGGCCGCAAAATGAATGGTCGTGAGGGGCTCACTGCGGCGCCGGGGAACTCTGCTTGTGCTTGTGCTTGCGGGCCCCTGCGGGCGCGTTGGTGGAATCCGCAGCGTACCGGACAATCACCTTCTGGCCATCGGCCAGCTTGTCGAAGTTATCCGCGGCAACGATCGTGCCCGGATCGATGCCATCGACCTGGGAAACATTTCCGTCGGTGGTGCCCACGGTAATCATCTGCATGCTGACGGTCTGAGCAGCGGGCGGTTGGTTGGTATCCGTCGAAATAGCGGCCGGGTCGGCCGCCAGCGGGGGGGAAACCGCGTAGACAAAAGCGCTGTCGGCATTCCGCTGTATGACTGTGTTCGGCAACAAAGTAACCTCGTGCAAGGTGTTCACCAGCAGTCGGGCGTTGACAAATTGATTGGGGAAAAGTGATTCATCGTCGTTGGTGAAGATCGCCCGCATTTGGAACGTGCCGGTGGCAGGGTTGATCTGGTTATCCAGGGTTTCCAGGGTGCCCGTCGCCAGTTTGTTTTCGAGATCGCGATCAAAAACATCCACGGTGAGTTTTTTGCCCTTGCGTAATTGTGCCTGAATCTGGGGAAGGTAATCCTCGGCGACATCAAAGATAACGCTGATGGGTTGGAGCTGCGTGATGATCACGAGATTCGTGCTGTTGGCCTGGACCATGTTCCCTTGATCAACCAGCCGTAAGCCGACGCGGCCGGAGATGGGCGCGTTAATGTAGCAATACGCCAATTGCAACTTGGCGTTGTCGAGCTGGCCCTGGTCCAATTTTACGGTGCCCTCGTCCTGGTGCACCGTCGCAAGTTGAGTGTCGAACTGTTGCTCCGGAATGGCGTTGCTGGCGAAGGCCGCTTGATAGCGCTGCAAATCCAGCCTGGCGTCTTCGAGTAACGCCGAGTCGCGTTCCAATTGTCCCTCAGCCTGGGTCAGCGCCGCCTGGTTCGGGCCGGGGTCAATTTCGATGAGCGGATCGCCCGCGTTGACGAATTGTCCCTCCTGATAGTTGATCTTCATTATCTGCCCCTGCACCCGGCTGTTCACGGAAACCGTGTTGATGGGAATCACGTTACCCAAGGCGTTGACATAAATCCCGATATCGCCCTGCTGCGCAACGGCCGTGCTGATAGTGGTCGGGCCATTTCCCATCCTGCCACCCCTCCCACCCCTCCCACCAGGGTCGGCAGCCGCCATCTGGACTTGCGCGCGGTGATGGATCCATAAAAATGTCGACACCAACAAAACAAACAAAATCAGCAAGCAGACAAAAATGCGCCAACCCAACCCGGAGGATCTTTTCAAAGCGGGTTCGTGCGGCAAACCAGAGGGTGGTTCTGAACGCGCTGGCGGTGGAGGAACGTCAGACATGAGAAACTCCATTCATTATGCATTTCATTATCAAGAATGGAGACACGATATTTCAAAATAAGGCAACGTCAACTGCGTTAATCTTGCCTTAATAATTAAGGTCATCAGTTGTGAAAAAGTCCTTTAGCCAAGCCAAAAATTGACGGATCCACAACAAATTAAGAGCCCAAAATATGAATTTTTCGCGCAATTTTTGCGCACCGGTCAGAAGTGGTAGCTCAGCACCAGCATGCCAACATTCAAACCCGGATTGGGTTTGGCCAAGCCGGCATTGGACATGTGCTGGAAACGGCACCCCACCGACAGATGGTCGGTAATGTACCAAGCCAAACCGATATGACTCGTAAACTGAAAGTCCTCGCCGAAATCGGTGCTGCCAAACCGGTACCGGCTGATGAGTGTCGGGCTGGCCCCTCCTTCCAGCACCAGGGGAAAATGCCCCTTCCGCAATTCCAACAGCGGGCCGGCGGTCCCCATAAAGGCGCTGGTAGTTTCGTCCCCCAAATACCCGCTCGAGACATCGATCCGAGGCTGCAGCCGGTAGTCGGAACAAAAATTCCACTGCCACGGCAGGTCGAAGTCGGCAAAGGCCTCGGCTTGGCCAAAACGGTGGTTGCCCTCGTTAAACGAGATGCCGCCGCGCGACCCACCGGTTAAAAAATCCTGGGCGCTCACCCGCAACTCCCCCATCACAAACACGGTGGCCGAGAAAATTAAAATACTTCTGAGCTGTGGCAAAAATGATTTTTGCATAGGGCATTCATCTCTCGATGCTGCTTATTCCAATGCCACAAAGTCCAAAAGACGCAACTAATGACACGCATTGTCCCCGATTGCACGATTGCGCCCGCGCAGCGATATGGGGAATACTTTCCCGATGAGCCAATTGATTGTTCAGCCCATTACCTCGTTTGACGCGCCCGAACTGGCACCCTACCGGACCATGCGCCGGCCGGCGGAGCATGCCCGGCAAGGGATCTTTGTGGCGGAAGGCGACAAGGTGGTGCAACGCCTTTTGGAAAGCCACTTTCACATCATTTCCGTGGTGCTGCCGGAGAACCGGCTGGAGGAATTCCGCCCCCTGCTGGAAAGCCGGCCGGAACATTTCAACGTCTACCTGGCGGAGCGGAAATTCCTGGTGACCCTGGTGGGGATTGAATTATTTCAAGGCGTCCTGGCGGTGGGAAAAATCCCCCGCACTTTTTCCCTGCCGGATTTGCTGGCGCAAAGCCCGTCGCCGCGTTTGTTCGCCACGGTGGAGGGACTGACCAACGCGGAAAACATCGGGCTGCTGGTGCGGAACTGTGCCGCCTTCGGCACCCAGGGATTGATTGTCGGTCCGACCTGCTGCAGTCCCTTTTTGCGCCGGGCCGTGCGGAATTCCATGGGCACGATTTTTCAAATGCCGGTGGTGGAAACGACCGATCTGATCCAATCCCTCCGCGAGCTTCGCGCGGCCGGCGTCCGCTGTATCGCGGCCCATCCGCACACGGATAAAAAGACGCCGGCGCGGACTGAGTTCACCGGCGACTGTTGCGTGGTGTTTGGCAGTGAGGGCCAGGGTATCTCCCCGGAGGTTCTGGCCGCTTGCGACGAAGCGGTGGCCATTCCGATGTCGGGAAATGTGGATTCGCTGAATGTCGGCGCGGCGGCAGCGGTTTTTCTTTACGAAGCCAACCGGCAGCGCGGCAGGTTTTGAACCGGCGCCTGGTTCCAACACCACTGCCTTGCGATGTTTTATTTCCGCGCGCCGGAAACCACTTTTTCCGCGAACTCGACCGCCTTGCGGCACAGCGGCTGCCAATCCAGTTCGGCGCGCACACGGGCGGCGGAAGCAGCCGCCTGCGGTTGCCAGGCGGACACCGGCGCATTCAACCACTCCAGGATTTTGTCGCCAAAATCTTCCCCGCCAAACTCTGAAAATTTGACCAGCGGATCATTTTTGAAATAGCCGCGCACGCTTTTCAACGGCGTGCAAACGGTGGGCAAACCACAGGCGACGTATTCCACGATTTTGGCGACGAATGCGCAGTGCGTGCCCGCGGAAGCCTCGTAGGGAACAATGCCGACATTTGCGCCGGCCAACCTTTGGGAAACCTCGGCATAGGGCACAAAGCCGGTCGCTTCAAACTTGAAGCCCGGAATGCCCCGGGCGCGCTGCAGAAAATTTTCGAGGCCCGCGGTGCGTTTGCCAACGAACCGGAAAACGGTTTCCGGCTTTTTGGCGGCCACGCGGCGAACGGCGGCCAGGGCAATCGCGCCGAGGTGATGCGCGTCAAAGGAACCATGCATCACGACCACGGGCGCGGTCGACGGCGACGGCGGGCTGGCGCGCAGAGGGAACGCCTGGGCATCGTAGCCATAATAGATTGGACAGATGCGCTCCCGCGGATAACCGCGCGCGACCAGGCGATCAGTGAATTCATCCGAAATGGCGCAAACGCCGTCCACCGCATAACGCTGCGGCAAAGAAATCTCGTAACGCATCAACGCCTGGACGACGGGCTTGGGCGCGACGTAGGGCGGCCAGGTCTCCATAAACCCGGTGAGCAAGTCGGGAAAATTCATGACCACTGGCAAACCCAACCGGCGCTTCAACCGGCCGGCCGCCACCGCGGAGATCGCGTGCTGGGAGAAAATTAGGTCAAATTTGGTTTCCCGGGCCGCCGTGAGGACCATTTGCTCGAGGAAAAACGGATAAGCCAGGTATTTGAAGTTGCGGAATTTGGCGTAACGCCCCATCGGCCATTTGTTAAAGAGATGGAGCTGAATCCCGAATTTTTTGGCCACCGCATCCGCGTCGTCAATCTGCGGGCTAAAAACATGGACGCGATGCCCGCGCCGGACCATTTCCTGAACCAGATAAACCGCCTCCGCCGATCCGCCGCCTGAGGGCGGATAGAAGGGCTCGTGCGTCAAAAACGCAATCTGGAGCGAAGCGGTGGGCACATGCACGCGCAAACGCTATTCAATTTGGGCAACGCCATTCAATCCAATTCATTTTAGCCGACAAAATGGTTTGACTTGGCGGGCGAACAATTTAATAATTCATCTCCCTTTTGGATGGGGTCTTAGCTCAGTTGGTAGAGCACCACAATGGCATTGTGGGGGTCGCAGGTTCGAATCCTGTAGGCTCCACCATCTTCAAAGGCGCGGGCGGCAATTCACCAAGCGTGGAATTGCCAAGCGCGGCGCACACGTGGTCTGATTTACCACCCCCGCACCTAATTGGCGTCATACGTTATCAGGATTTGCGTTCAAGAAAAATCAAGCATATGGCCCACAAGCAAGCGTTTTTTGAGCAGGGCGAAATCACGGTGACAAACATGAGTTTTATTGTTGGCGCGCCGGTCTTCGCCATGCGGAGGATTACTTTAGTTACAGGGGAGCAGTAAAATCCAAGCTATATCTCTCCGGTTAGATTGACACATGAGAAAATAAAAGCCCCGCCATTGGTTGCCGGCTCGATTGGGTTTGGCCGGCGCTGGTTTTAGTTGCGACTCACCCTTAATGTCCGAAAACCGAATGTAAAAACAATTGACTTAGAGGGTCTTGCGGGCGTAGTGTCGCTTCGGGGTCTTGCTCAGGATCAAAACAACTTCAACCAACCAGAAAACATGCAAACAAATAATTTTCTTAAATCATCGCTCGCAAGCGTCGCATTGATTCTGTTCTGCCAGGCATCGAGGGCCCAGACTTTCCAAAATCTGGATTTTGAGGGCCAATGGTCTGACTACAGCATTCCTGATTGGACCGCGAATTATTACCCTTATAATCTTCCAAACGGTGGTTATCAAAGCTATCCCCCCGCCGCCACTTCTTTGGTTTGGCCAAATGACCAGGCACCCGGAAACATTGACCAATCGTCAATCGGCCTCATTGATGACAACTCTACCGCTTACGGACCTACGGTCATTGACGGAAGTCAATCTCTATATATCAGCACGGCTGAAGCCTTTAATGGGGGTGAGCCAAGTTCAATTTCACAAGTCGGCACAATTCCCAAGACGGCGAAGTCCATCCTGTTTTTGGCTGCAGACTTGGGTACGGTATCTTCCGGGTCTCCTCCGATGCTTGGTCTTTCTTTTGGCGGAAACCAATTATCCGTCCAAGAAGTGCTGCCCCCTACGAGCGGCGGCGTGATTGAGTATGGCGCGGATTTATCGGCATACTCCGGCCAGACAGGTGAGTTGACACTGAGTCTTAGCGGTGCAGATGTGTGGGGCGAGATTGACGACATCCAGTTTTCAGCCGGGACCGTTCCGGAAACCAAAGCTTTTCCGATTGTTACCGCTGGAATTTGCATGGCGCTAATCTGTTTTCGCCGAGGCAGGACTGCCGCCTAAATCTCTCCGATTCACGATTGCCACCGCTCAGGATTGACCCAGGACGCACCGGACCGGCGACTGTGGTTTGTGGGAGGATGACGGCAAATATCCGAGCAACACGCAGGCACTAAATAGGGCATTACATTTCAACAATGTTTCATTTTTCAAATCAATAGCGAGTTTCACGGCCCAATGGCATGGTGGGGGTCGTAGCTTCGAATCCTGTAGGATCCAAAATCTTCAAAACAACCTGGCCACCACCGCCAAGCTGGAGGCTGAGAGGCCAACGAAAACCCGCGCCGGTTTCCCGGGGCGGGGGGAGAAAATTCAAAAAAACTTACTTCCGGCGACGGAAAACCACCAGTGACGCCAGACCGCCCAAACCGCCCCAGGCCAGCGTCGCCGGTTCAGGCACGGCTGAGGCGGTATAGGAAAAATTACCGAACGAAACCGAGGGAGAATCACCCTGTGCATTCGGCTGATTCTGGAGGCTGAACCAAACGGCCGTCAAAGCGGTGCTTTCCGCCTCGGTGAAGATTGCGGTTCCGTCATAATATCCGGTCACGGACGAGCCCGTCCGGCTGATGGCGAACGTACCGGACGTTGCCGTTTCAGGAGTCGGGTTGTTGATTGAGCCATTCCAAAGATGAACGTTGCGCCCGCTGCTTAAATCGTAAACGTCGTCGAACGTGCTACCATCGGCAAAAGTAACATTTAACTGCACTTGGTCGTCATTCGGACCAATGATCGCGTCGTCAAATCCAACCTGCGTAGAGAAATCTCCCGCGACGTTGCCGCCAAAGGCGGCTAAATTGAGATTGATCTGAACATTCTGAAAGCCCCCGGGGTTTAACGCTGGATTAGGGAGCGAGAGCCCTACACTGCCCCCAGGGGTGCTGACCGAATAGAGGCCGGGAGTGGTTTGAGAAACGCTCCAGTAAGACGGATTGAGGCCACCGGAGAAGCTATCTGAAAAAGTCCCGGCGAATGCGTTGGTTGACAGCGCAGTCGCCAAGACCGCGGCGCAGATGTTTTTATTGATTTTCATGGTCGAGTGGTTTTTATTAGGACTTCCCGTGTGATTTTGCAGGCCATCAGCTTAAGGGTTTATCACAAGCAAAAGGCGCCTCATTGTAAGGGTTCTTCTCGTTTCTGCAAGTCTTTTTATTGAATGTTTCGCGCCAGCTGAACCCTGTTTAACCAGAATTTACTTTAGGCTTTCCTGCCCTCAACGGCGCGACATTCCATTCTAAAACATTAACTCTTAGGCACTAAATTATAGTGTTGTGATATTGTCATTTATTTACAATGTCTGCCTTCACGTTGGCTTTGTGGGGGCCACGGGCTCGCATCCTGCACGCTCCGCCATTCCCCGGGTCTTGCAGTCACTAAAGTTATTAAATAACAACCTGGTTTTTAGATATTTCAGGCAAATTGGAGCATCCGGCGTTTGGCAGTTTTGTAAAATTAACAATTCTTTATGCTTGCTGTTGTTCTTGATCAGGAGCAGACTTCACCGGTCACCACACATTTTTAACCCTGGCTTAACCCGCCAACCACCAACACCACCCCGCCTTAAATGGCGGGGTTTTTGTTGACAGCGAAGGGTCCAAAAACGAAGTCCGGATAAAATTTAAAGCCGCCGTTTGAAGATGAGGATAATCCTGCCGGTGCGAACGTTGGAGAATCTAAAAAAGCTGGAAGCCAGAGTTTTGGTGTCTGGATTAAAAGCCGTGCCCACCTCTTGTTCAGCGTCTGGAATAGTTTCAATCTGTGGTACGGCTGAGACAAGCTCCCAGCCTTGGGCGCCGAGATCGTTGATATTGACGGAATACTCACCGTTTGGGCCGCTTTCCAAGTAGAATGAACCGGCATCCGCTTTGGCAAGTCGCACCGCTTTAAGCGCCGCAGCAACGTTGGTTTGCATCATGGCGGAGGGGGTATTGTCGATCCCGTGGTCGGAGTTTTCCACGGACACCACTTTATATTCCCATCGACTTGGCAGCTGGGTTGCCCGCCGATTGCAACCGGCGAGCAGGGAAACGGCCATAACCATCCAAGTGACACAACATAGTCTGATTTTCATAAAGTCAATTGCCGCCCCGCACGCAGGCGGTGGCGCGGTAAACGCCAGCCAGCATGACTAGCACGAGTAAGAGATACTGTGGTTTAGTTTTCATAACTATGACCTTTGATTCCTTTGATTCCTGGTTGAAGCGCCGGCCGCCCTCGAGTTGTGTCTCACCTTGTCCATCGGGTGTCAATTCCTGTTCGGCACGCTGAGTAGGCACGGCGGATGAAAAACACTTGACAAATGTTTCAAAAGATACTAAAGATAGTTTCAAATGAAATATACGGTAAAGAAAGGCGGCGGCAGGAAATCACCCCCCAAGGCGGTTCCCCAGCCGGAGACAGGCCCGTGGACCCTCAAAGACTGCCCGAGTGGTGTGGTTAGCTCCTGTGTTCACGCGCCTCCCGGCAACAATTTGTTTACCCCCTCCAGACTGGTTGAGGCACTGCGGGCCGGGCTTCCCTTTCAGGAACTGGATGATCTGCAAGCCAGCCTCGAAGTTCCCATGGAACAGCTAGTCCCCCTGCTCGGCATCTCCAAGGCCACCCTGCATCGGCGCAAGGCGGCGGGGCGGCTGGACCCGGCTGAATCTGATCGCGTTGTCCGCTATGCCAGGTTGATGGGCCGGGCGATTGAAGTGATGGAATCGGAGGACAATGCCCGCCGATGGCTCACTTCGCCCCAATACGGCCTGGGCGGCGCCGTGCCGCTTGAGTATGCCGGGACCGAGGTGGGCGCCCGCGAAGTGGAAGACCTGTTGGGCCGCATTGAACACGGAGTTTATTCCTGATGGGCGAGGCTTGGCGGATCTTGAAGGCGCAGTACGCCTTGACCGCGTTCACCGGGGAAGGCGCTGCCAAATCCGGCGGCCGCTGGAACTCGCGCGGCGTGTCCGTCGTTTATACCAGCGGCACCAAGTCGCTGGCCATCCTCGAAAGCCTGGTGCACCTGAATCCGCCGATACGCTTCACCTACGTTGCCATTTCCGTCAAGTTCGACGACGGGCTGTTGGAAGCTTTCCCGGCCAAGGAACTTTCAGCCGACTGGCGGAGCGAACCCCCGCCGCCCTCCACCAAAGCCATCGGCGATGCCTGGGTAAAATCGGCGCGCACGCCGGTGCTGGCGCTACCCAGCGTGATTACGGGTGAAACGAACTACCTCCTGAACCCGGCGCAGCCTGACTTCAAGAAGATCCGCCTTGGCAAGCCCGAAGCATTTTCCTTCGATCCGCGATTGCTCACCTGATCACCGGGAGCATTTTAAAGTTTCACCTCCGTTATTGGGGCAGCGGCGGCTTTGACCGCGTCGAAGAATTGCCTGGCGGGCTCAGTCAAGGGTGATTTTTTCCAGGCAATCATGACCGGAACTTCGGGCGCGCTCCAGGAGAGCGGGATTAATTTCAATCGCGGCCCCACGAGACACGCGAGGCAACTGGGGACCAGCGCGGCGCCCGCACCGGATTCCACCGCGAGGATGATACCGCTCACTCCATCGTGCTCCTCCGCAATACGCGGTTTGCCACCGACGGAGGAATAGATCTTTTCGATCATGGCAAAATATTCCGGATACTCGGTGCGCTGATAGATGACGAGCGGCTCGCGAACCACCTGCTCCAGACTGACTGATTTGGCCTTGGCCAACGGATGTTTCGGGGATACCGCCAGGCGCGTGGGGTAACGAACCACTTCTGAAAACTCCAATCCGCGGGTCATTTTATGATCCGTCCGGACCGTGATCGCCAGCTGAAGCTTGCCGTTGCGCAATTGCGCCAGCATTTCGCCGGTGGACAGGTCGTGCAAGGCAACCCGCACTTTGGGAAATTCCTGCTGAAAGGCCCGCAGGGCGGGCGGCAAAATCTGGACCGTCAGCGAGGGGGCATAACCGACATGAATTTCACCTTGCACGCCGCCGGTAACTGCGCGCGCCTTTTTCACCGCGTCCTCGGCGTGCTGCAAGACGGCCTGCGCCTCGGTTAAAAAGGTCTTACCCGCGGTAGTCAGTTTCAAGGCTTTGGCGCTGCGTTCAAAAAGGGGGAAGCCGATTTCCTGTTCCAGATCGCGAATTTGCCGGCTCACCCCGGGCTGCGAGACGTGCAATTTGAGCGCGGCGCGCGAGACATTTTCCTCCTCGGCGGCGGCGACAAAGTAGCGGAGATGCCTGAGTTCCATGCGCCAACTACCATACCTTTTAATTATACTAAGGCAAGAAACATGATATTTCACAGATTAGAGTGGTACGCGCATAGTGGTTCCATGATTAATATTCGAAAAGCGAATGAACGGGGTCACGCCAGCCACGGCTGGCTGGACAGTTACCACACCTTCAGCTTCGCGGATTACCATGATCCGCAATGGACGGGATACCGGAGCCTGCGGGTGATCAACGATGACCTGGTGATGCCGGGCATGGGTTTCGGCACCCATCCTCACAAGGACATGGAAATCATCACTTACATTTTGAGCGGGGCCATTGAGCACAAGGATTCGATGGGCAATGGCCGGGTGATCCGTGCCGGCGATGTGCAATATATGGCGGCGGGCAGCGGTGTGCGCCACAGTGAATTCAATCCTTCCAAAGAGGAGGCGGCGCATTTTCTGCAAATCTGGATTCAACCGGACGCGCACGGGGTCAAACCGCGCTATGCCGAAAAAGCCCTGCGCGATGCAGAAACGGGCAAGCTGCACCTGATCACCAGCAAGAGCGGTCGCGATGGCTCGATTCCGATCCATCAAGACACAGATCTCTGGCTGGGCCGATTTGAAGCCGGCCAGAAACTGGCGCATCCACTGACGCCCAGCCGGCATGTCTGGCTGCATGTGGCGGAAGGCGAAATTGAATTGAACGGCAAGACCCTGGCCGGCGGTGACGCGGCCGCGGTGGAAGGCGAAAACAAACTGCTATTGTCGGCCAACAAGCCGTCCCAGGTGCTCCTGTTTGATCTAAATTGAGGCGTCACCATGAAAAAACTCTTGAAGATTTTGGCGCTGGTCATCGTGCTGTCAGCGGGAATCACCTGGCTCGTGACTGGTGCCAACCGGGCCTGGACGAAGACCAGCGTCGAAGTGAAAACGCTCGATCCGGTCACCGGAATTGAGGGCATCACCTACCAGCCCAAATTCTTGCCCGGCGTGGATTTCCTGGGCGCGGCGGGCGGCATCGCCGCCGTGCTGGCGGGCAGCTCACTGCTTTTTCGGGACAAAAACAAAACAACAAACAAACAATAAAACAACCAATAGAAAACCAGTAATTAATTAACTTATGAAACTGAACCATATCATCCCCCTGCTCTGTCTGACCACCGCCGCGGCTTATGCGGCGCCGGAAACTTTTGACTTCAAGGACCCGAAGAATGTGAATAACGCGGTGTTCAAACTCGACGCCCCGCTGGAATCCGTGAACGGCAGCGCGAACGGAATCAGCGGCACCGTATCGTTTGATCCGGAAAACCCGGGCGCAACGACCGGTAAAATCGTAATCGCGACGGAAAGTATGACGGTGCCGAATCCCATGCAGAAGGAGCATTTACACGGGCCGAACTGGCTGGACGTGGCCAAGTATCCGGAAATCAGCTTTGAGGCAAAATCGCTGGCCAACGTAAAAACCACGGGCAACGTGACCACCGCAGATGTCACGGGAACGTTTACCCTCCATGGGGTTTCCAAAGACATCACTGCTCCGGTCAAGTTTACCTACTTGAAAGGCCGGCTGGGCGATCGCGTGCCGCATATGCAGGGCGATTTGCTGGTGATTCGCTCAGAGTTCAGTATTGACCGCGAGGATTTCAACATCCAAAAAGGCAACTTTGAGGACAAAGTGGCCAACGAAATTGACCTGACACTGGCCATCGCCGGGGCGGCGCCAACTCCGTAATGCTAAAGGCGGAATCCGTCACGAGACGACGGGTTCCGCCGGACAAATCTAAAATCAAACCAGAATTAAGCTCAAAATTATGGCAACCGTATCGATTATTTATTTTTCGGGATCCGGCCACACGACCAAACTGGCGGAGGCGGTGAACAAAGGCGCGGGGTCGGTCGCCGGGGTCAAAACCAACCTGGTCGCCATCAACGGCGAGGATATCGTCAAGGGCCGGTACCAAAATGACGCGGTGCTGGCGCAATTGGACGCCAGCGACGCGATCATTTTCGGCAGCCCGACGTACATGGGCGGCCCGGCGGGACAATTCAAGGTCTTTGCAGATGGCACCGCCGACAAGTGGTTCACGGGCGCGTGGCGGGACAAAGTTGCGGCTGGATTCACAGTGTCCAGGAGCCCGAGTGGGGACAAGTACAATACCCTGCAATATTTTTTCACGCTAGCGATGCAGCACGCCATGATCTGGGTGGGCCTGGGCGAAATGCCCTACCAAGCCAACGGCATCAACCACGTCGGAGGTTTCAGCGGAGCAATGGCCATGGCAGGACAGGAATCGCCGGCGGAAGCGCCCAATGACAACGACAAAAAGACTGGCGAAATTCTGGGAGCACGCGTGGCCAAGCTGGCCTTGAAGTTGAAGAAATAATCAGCTGATTCCTCTTCACCGGGGCATGGTGGACCTGCGGTCCAGGATGATCTTGAGGACAAGTTGTTTTGACGGAATGAGGCACCTTATTTGGGTGCGGTTTTTCCTCGTGGTAATTGAAGGCTGCCATTGATCACAAGCTGCTGTTCAATAAGAGGCTGGATCAATCCTATGTTTGTTTGATAATGCGAACCACGGTTGTATCATCAACAGAAGACCGCCGCAGCTCATGAATACCACCGACATGAAGCACTACCAGAATTCCGAGTGGAACTTCGCACTGGATATTCCGATGCGCTGGAACTCCTTTCCGCCGGTCTCCAGCAACAGCCATTATGAAGTGATCCGCTTTGCGTCGCGGGAGGAAGGCAGCCACCTCTTGATCATCTTCCGGGAGCCGCACGATCCCAAACAGACCCTGAAGGAAGTCGCTGACCGCGTCGAAAAGCAGGTATTGGCCGTTAAGGGCTTCGGAAACTTTGTCACGGGTGAAACTTCCATCGGCTCAAGGGCGGCGGTGACACTCGACTTTGATAAACCCAAAACTGATGCCAATTCAGCCCTGCTACTGCAAGGTGATCAATATGTCGTCCGGCCGGGTCGCCTGTGGAACTGCCGCCACTACTTTGTTGCGGAAGGCACGCTGAGATACACGCTGGGGTTTGGCACGACCAACAAAGCCGCCATGTTCGAGCTCTACGACCGCATGGCCAAAAGTTTTGAAATTCTTCCAGAGCCGTGAACAGTGACCTATCACAACCACGCATTGGCTGATCGATCGGGTTAAATCCGAGAATGCCTGCTACGTCTAGCCGGTGAATCTCCAAGAGGAATGACATTTCGTCTGCTCCTCAAGGCCGAAACTTTGCCCAGAACGCAAAGGTTTCCCGCCACCATTCCGGTGCTTGGGCGGCAATGTCATTGTGGCGAGCGTGGGGGATGACTAGCAGGTTTTTTGGACCGTTATATTCGTCAAACAACCGTTGGCCGGATTCGGGGCCGATGATTTCATCCGCACCGGCGACGACGAAGTTGATGGGTCCGTGATATTTTTTCAGGGATTGCGCCGGATCAAATCGATCGCGCAGGAGATAGTAAGCAGGCAGAAACCAGAATCGTTTTTGGGCCACCGAGGCAAGGTCGTGGTAAGGCGCCAGGAGCGCCAGGCCGGCGATGGCTTGCGGGTGGTTTTCGGCTAGATCAGCGGCGACACCCGCACCGAGCGATTCGCTGACGACATAGCGCGGCTGATCGGCGGGCAGTAGCTGGAACGCCTCTTCGGCGGCGGCATCCAGGCTCTGCTTGGAGGGGGAGCCTTCGCGCGCACCGTAGCCGGGGTATTCAAGAACATAAACATCCACGGACTCAGCGTAGTGGATGGGTTGGGCAATATAATCGCGGGACACGGCGCAACCGGCATTGCCATGAACAATCAAAACACTTCCCCGGGAGGCATCGCGGGCGGGAATCTTCCAGCCGATGACCAGCCCGGCGGTGTTAGTCCAAGGCTGGAAGCCATGTTCCGCCGCGACCTGGGGAATGACATTGGCAGGAATCCGGGTGGGGATGAAGACCAGCCAGCGTTGAAACAGCATCACTGCCAACGCCAGCAATAGATAGGCGATAATAATTGGCGTCAACACACGAAGAAACCTTCGTAAAACTTTGAACAGCGTCTTCAAAATTCCAAACCCGGGCCGACGCCATGGCCGACGGTGCCTCAGGCCGCCGCCGGCGGCACGGGTGCAGCTGGCTCATTCTTTTTGGCGACCTTGACCTCGAGGTACAGATCGCGCAACTGGCGCGGCGAAACGGTGGAGGGCGAATCCGTCATCAGATCGGTCCCCTTTGCGGTCTTGGGGAAGGCGATCACGTCGCGGATACTCGGTGTGCCGCAGAGAATGGCGATCAGGCGGTCAAACCCGAGCGCGATACCGCCGTGAGGCGGCGCGCCATATTTGAACGCATCGAGCATGTAGCCGAAGCGCAATTTGGTTTCCTCGGGCGGAATGGCGAGCAATTCCTCGAAAATAGTTTTCTGCACGTCCGGCTGATGGATACGGATCGAGCCGCCGCCGAGTTCAACCCCATTGACCACGACGTCGTAATGCTGGCCGCGGACTTTCTTCGGGTCGGATTTAAGCAGCGGGATATCGTCAGCCACCGGCGCGGTAAACGGATGATGACTGGAGTACCAGCGGTTTTGTTCACGGTCAAACCCGAGGAGCGGAAACTCGATGACCCAGAGAAAATTGAACTGATGCGGATCGATGGTCAGCTTTCCCTGCCCCTTCAATACTTCCGCGCAATACAGCCGGATCTTGCCGAGGATTTCGCAGGCGGTGAGCCATTGATCGGCCGCGAACAAGATGAGATCTCCTTCCTCAATTTTAAGTTTGGCAATGAGCGCCTGTTTTTCGGCCTCGCTGAAAAACTTCACAATGGGTGATTTCCATTCGCCATTTTCCACCTTGATATAGGCAAGACCCTTGGCGCCGAAACTCTTGGCATATTCGGTCATGGTCTCGATCTGGCCCTGAGTGGCACCGGCGAGGCCCTTGGCATTCAAGCTCTTTACAACACCGCCATTGGCAATGGCTCCGCTGAATACCTTGAAAGTGCTGGCCTTGAATTCCTGGGTAAAATCGACGAGTTCCATGTCAAACCGCGTGTCCGGTTTATCAATGCCATAACGATTCAAGGCCTCGTCGAAGGTGATGCGCTTGAACGGCGTGGGAATGTCGAGATTGAGCGCGGTTTTCCAGACGCGTTTCAAGAGGCCCTCGATCAATTGGTAGATATCTTCCCGCTCGATAAAGCTCATCTCGATATCGACCTGGGTGAACTCGGGCTGGCGATCGGCGCGCAAATCCTCGTCGCGGTAGCAGCGGGCCAGTTGAAAGTATTTTTCAATGCCGGCCACCATCAGGATTTGTTTGAACTGCTGCGGCGACTGCGGCAGGGCGTAAAAGGTGCCCGGTTCCCGGCGGTTGGGGACGAGAAATTCGCGCGCCCCTTCCGGGGTGGACTTGAAGAGCGTCGGGGTTTCGACTTCCAGGAATCCCTGTTCATCCATGAATTGCCGGGTGGCAATGGCGACCTTGGAGCGCAATTTTAAATTGCGGGCCATTTCCGGACGGCGTAAATCCAGATAACGGTATTGCAGGCGCAGTTCCTCGTTCACCTTGCTGGCGATTTCCGGGTCATCAACGGGGAACGGGAGGACTTCGGCCATATTCAGCACGAGCAACGCGGTGACGCCAACTTCAACTTCGCCGGTGGGGATTTTGGCATTATTGGTGCCGGCGGGACGCTGGCGCACCTTGCCGGTGATGCTGATGACGCATTCGCTGCGCAACGCGGCGGCGCTTTCAAAAAGCTCCTTGGGCAGGTCGGAAGGATCGAAAACGGTCTGCGTGCGGCCCTCGCGGTCGCGGATATCAATAAAGATCAAGCCACCGAGGTCGCGGCGGGAGTGAACCCAGCCGGACAAAGTGACCGTCTGCCCGATGTGTGACGGGCGTAACTCGTTGCAATGATGCGTGCGTTTCATTTTCGAAAACCCAAAATACCGAATCCAGAGTCAAAGTGAACATTTAATCTGGCAGAGAACATGGAAGAATTCAAAGCAAAAGCGGGGGCCCTGGGAACGCAGCGAGGTGTATTCCCCCTCAAGAGCCTTATTTAACGACGATATCGTCGGAGGTCCACATGATCCGATCCGGACCGGCCGAATGAATTTCCATGTCAGAACCGGAAATTTGATGGAAAAAGTAAGGCGTGCCCCAGGCATCGACTAAGTCGCCCTTGTCATTGACCTGCATGCCGGCAGACGGGTCGATAAAATTAATGTGCCGGGGATTGTCGCCGAGCAATTGGCTGGTGATTTCGGGGTTGGTGCCTACAGGATCGCCACCAAACATTTGCCCGAATTGGCGCACAGCATGACGAACATTGGCCAGAACTGTTGCCGGGGGCAAATCTGCCACCGCGTTGGTTCCCAGATCCAACTGGCCGGCCATGGCGGCCGGATTTGCAGAAGCCGCGACCGCTGATTCCGAGCTGGACGGATTGGAAGCTAGCGGCGATGACAGAGCCGCGCCCTGATTCGAGGAAGCTGGCTGACCGGCACTGGAGGCGGAATCAGAAACTACCGATCGCGAGGATAACGGCCGGGGCTGATGAACAGCGTTAAAAAAATAAGCCCCAACTCCAAGAACCAACAGGATGGCAATGACCAGTATACCTCTTCTCATCAGACAAATCCAAGATTCGGTGAAGCAAATCGTCCAACATTGGGAAATACCGTCGCAAGATTGCCGGCATCCACACCGAACCAAGTCGCGAGGGTGGCGAAGTACTGATCGATGGCGGTGGTCGGAATCCAGCGGCCGGTGCTGGTGTCATTCGGGCCGTTGATGGCGAGGGTCGGGAATTGTCCGTAAGTACGGCCACCGTTTACAGCCCCGCCGAGGATCAGGTGATGACTGCCCCACCCGTGGTCGCTGCCCTCGCCGTTGCTGGGGAAGGTCCGCCCAAAATCGCTGGCCGTGAAACTGGTGACACTGTCCGACAGGCCGATTTGCTCCATTGCGCGCTGGAAGGCGAGCATGCTCTGGCTGAGTTCCGCCAGCAAATTCGTATGGGAGCCAATGAGAACGTTGTTGGGATTGTTGTTACTGTAATCCGTCTGGCCGGTGTGAAGGTCGTAGCCACCGATCTGGCAGAAAAAGATCTGGCGCTTCATGCCGAAACCGTTGTTGGCGATGGAGGTGTTTCCGGCCTGGATGAGGCGCGCGACCATCTGGAGTTGCGGGCTCAGGGTCGAAGTAAAACTGCCTCCCCCTTCCGGAGGCGTGATCTTGGTGGGGAAAGGAACGGTCCAGGGCGTGACCGAAAGCGCGCCGTTCAGCAAGGAGGCAGTATTAATCGCCTGGTCAACCACGCCCGAATACGCCTGCGCCTGGAGATTGGTATAAGGCAGGCCAAGGAGATTCATCAAGGCCGGCAGCCGGTTGGTATTGGCTCCGCCTGAGGGAGTGGTCGGCAGGGTCAACGAAATGGCACCACTGGTGGAAACGGAGTATTGGGTGACAATGTTCCCAATTTCAAAAGTATTGGATCCGGCCAGGCTCACCATCATGGAGATCGGGGCGTTGGGCTGGACTGAATTCAATAAATCCGCGCAGCGACCACCCCAACCGGTGGTCGGCGGTTGGTCAGGGATCGAGGTCTGCCATTGGGTCTGCTGGTCGGCATGCGAAAACAACTGTGGCGGAGTGGCCGTGGTCTTGGCCAGATATTGGGCGCGAGTGATGGGATAAACCAATGTCCCGGTGTTGAACAAGAACGCGAGTTTACCCTCGCCAAACAAAGTTTGGAGTTCGGGACAACTAGGGTGGAGCCCGTAGGTATTGCCGTCGCTGTTCAAGGAAGTCACACCCAGAAGCGCGCTCTGGGGAATCGCCAGCACCGGGGTGCGAATGGCGGCGTAGTTGGCATACTGCGACGCAAGGGTGGGAATGATCAGGTTGTTGGAATCATTTCCCCCCTGCAAAAAGATGCAGACGAGCGCCTTGTAATCGGTGATGTTCGACTGCGCCACCGCGGCATTCATAAAGCGCAAATCCCGGATGGCGGAAGTCATGGCGACCGTGCCCACAGCGGCGCACGCAGCGCGGCGGATGAAATCCCGGCGCGTGATCACGGAAATGTTCTTCTTATTCATGAGGTTATTTCTGGATGATGTAGTCGGGCGCACTGGCGATCAGGTGAACAACCGCGCGGACCCGGTCGCGCATTTGCGTCTGGCTGGGAGGTGAACTGAAGGTGAAATTATTCGTGTTGGCAACGAAACCAATAATGTTGGTCTGGGCGCCGTAAGATAACTCGCCGGCGACGAGCAGCGTGTCGAGGTTGCTGACGAGGTTCGGAATGCCGGCGTCGGCGGTGTAAGCGGGTGTCATCCACGGGGCCAGATCAAGCACGATGGAGCCATTGCCGCCGCTGAAACTACTGAGACCATTGGTGTTCCCGGTGTTGTTCAATATGCCGCCCTCGATGAAATTCTCCTGCGCTGCCACGCCACTGGCGGTGGTCAACTGGAATTCCGGGGTGGTCAAGCCGGCGGAAGCCAGAGCGCCGGGAAATTCGAAGCCGGGATAGAAGAAATTGAAAACCGTGGGTGAACGCAGCGGCGATTGGGACAAACTCGAGGAGGTGCCCTCATCCGTATAACTCATGTTCCAAGTATCCTGCCGGATGATTACGTTGCCAGAGCGAGTGATTAAAGGGGCCTGCAACCCATAAACGGTGAGGCTGTTCTGATTTTGATTGGCAGAGTTGGTGGTGATGACAGTGAAATGGCTGGCGTCCGAGACGCTGGCCACCGCGTAAACGCCGGAGACGGCCGTGCCGGAGGTAAAATTGATATAGACGCTGTTTCCCGGTACCAAGCCGTCGGGTCCGGTGGTGCTGATGACGATATTCGTTCCCTTCTGCGTATAGCCCCCGACCGCCAATTTCGGGATCAGGCAACTACCAGCGCGCTGCGCCAGGTCAGTGGTGTCGACGGTGAAATAGGTGGTGTTAAAATTAGTGATGACCACATACAGGCCGCTCGTAGCGCCTCCGGTGGTAAAATCGAGATAAACCGGTTCACCGGCGGCGAGACCATTACCGCCAAGGCCCACGGTAATGACCCCATTGGTCTGGCCGTAAGAACCGGTCAGGAGTTGGGGCGCGTTGATCGTCAGGGTAGTGGTACTGGGTGCCGTCACATTGTAGCCCTGCGAAGTCGGTGCGGAATGTCCCGAAGTATCCGTAAAGATCATGTACGCGACATCCCCGTTATTGAGTAAATGCGGACTGGTGGTAGTGATGCTGATGACCTGGTTGGTGGTCTCGGTGTAAGTGCCGCTGACATTCGGCGGCGCAGGAAAAGCGCGGGCAAGCTGTGCGACGCGGATCAGAGGCTCAATCTGTTTGCCATAGGACGGCTGGGGAATCATTTCCGGGCTGCGGGCCTCATAATCAAGGAGGATTGCCTGGATGACGGCCTGCAGATTGCCGCGCACCCCGGTGCCGTCGTCGTTGAAGACCTGGGCAACGCGATAAACGTAATCGCGGCTGGGATTGCTGGTGACCAGACGTTGGATCAGTTCGCGGCAGATGAAGGGTCCCACGTTCGGGTGGTTGAAAATCGCGTTCAATGCCGACTCAAGGTCTTGCGAACAATAAGCGTCGTTAGTCGTGGAGGGTACGGCCTGGTTGCCCCAGGCAGGCGGCAGCATCACATTATCCAGGATCAGTTTGGCGCCCAGCTCATGATGCGAAGGCACCAGCACCATGGAATTGGTTCCATTGTACGGAGGATACCAGTTGGAAGGGAGCCGACCATTGGCTTGATTGGTTTGGTAATAATTCCAGCCGGTGAACACGCTGGCGTAACCCATGATTTCACTTTGATTATAAGTGGAAACCAAATTGCCCTGGGAGTTCAGCACCAGCGATCCATCCGGCCAGAGGCGATTGAGACCGACCGAAAATAACTGCTGCACCTCGCGGGCATAATTTTCATCCGCATGCAGACCAGTGATAATGCTACCGGCGTTATTGCCCTGCATTCCCAGATACAATCCCATGGCGGGATGGAGGGTGACCTTTTCGAGCAAGGCACGGAAATTTCCGAAGGCGTTATCCAGCAGCATGTCATAATAGGATGACAGGGCGTCGGCGTTATTCTGGAGAACGCCATTTTCGGACACGACAAAAATTTCGCTTAAGGCGAAGGCGACGCGCTGGCGCAACTCATCCGGCGCCGTGATGGAATTCTGCCACCAGGAATTAAACCACAGCGGACTCTGGTAGGGATCGGTTGGATCCGAATAGGCATTCGCGACCACATTGGTCAAACAATGGGTCGCAGGAATCGTGAATTGGTTGGCGAGCCAGTTGGAATAACCGAGGGATTGGACCTTCGCAACATCGTTGGACGAGGGACCGAACGTGGCCTGTTTCAGGAAACGAACGGCGGAAGCGGGATTGGCTGAATCGTCGGACCAGGCAGGCGGCGCCGGCGGGGGTGTGAAAGATTGCGAACCGTTGGCGAGGGTGAAATTCCCGCCGATTTCACCATTCGCAAACGCGGTGCTTTCGATTACGATCGCGGCCTTGCCCTCGGAAATGATTTGCAGGATATCGTTGGTCTGGAGCGGGCCGGTGGCTTTGATGTTCCAAAGATACGAGCCGTTGGATTGCGGCTTGGCGGCGGCAATATCATAGATCAGTTCAGGCGGGTCGTTCAGGTAGGCATCAGAATTAATGGATTGCCCGGTGGGGACACCCACGAGATTCGTGACAGTGAAACTCAAGACGGCCTTGGTTCCGGCCGCGTTGACAAGCAACGTCGCCGAACCCACTCCGTCACTGGTCACGCCGGGCAAGGCCAGCAGATTCGCCGAATAAAGTGTGCCGCTGCTGTCAATCGGCAAAGGCGGATAATAACGCGAAAGCAGGTAGCCGGGAACGACACCCGCCGGAGTATTATTAGTGCCGGTCGGATCCTGGAGGTAGCCCACGGACCAGTTGTCATTGGTGCCGTTGCCCGCCTTGTGCAATATCTGGATAAAATATTGCTGGCCCGCGTTGAGCGCCAGCCATCCGGATTGCTGGCTGGATTGCAACGACCATTGCCGGGGGCTGGTTCCGTTTTGGCCGCTGTCAGTGGGATTATTGGTGGGAGTAACCCAGGCACGCAAAATCTGATTGACCGAATTGTTATCGTCGGAAATCCACAGTTGGGCGGAATCGCTGCCAGCGATCCAAAAATAATAATTTCCGCTCACGGGGGGAGTGAAATAACCTCGCACCCGCTCGCCGTAATTCTGGCCGTAGTCCGTGATTCCCTCGAGGGAACCCAAAGTGTTGGTCAAATTCGCCGGTGTGTCCGTCGGGATATCGCTGATGTTGACGCCCGGGACATTGTTCCAGATTTCCCGAACCACGGAGCTACCGGTATTCAAGACAGAAAGGTTCAAGACTGAGGCACCGACGCCCACAGCATTACTAGCGGTCAAGGTAATTTGAAAATTTCCCGCGAGCGTGGGGATACCGGAAATAACGCCGTTGGTGGAATTGAATCCCAATCCCGGTGGCAGGTAATTGGCCGTGAATCCGAGAGGTGTGTTGGCGGCCGTGACCGTGAAGCCAAACGGTTGTCCCACAAACGCCACTGCGCTTAACGCGCTGGTCACGACGGCAGGGCCGTTGGAAACGCCAGCAACAAACTGATTCGTGGCATACAAGCTGGTGTTGGGAATGATTTGACGCGATACATCAGCACTGTACCAATAAAGATGGGCCTGGGCGGACCCGCCGGCCTGGAGGTAATCCAGACGGATGTCGTAGCGCACGCCTGCCTGGAGGGTGATGGCGTTGGTCCAGTCGGTCAATCCCTGCGCCTGCCACTTGTTAATCAATAATTGGTCGTTCACCCACAGCCGGCAACCGTCATCGCTGCTCACATCGAAAATATAGGTCTCCGAAAACTGCGGTTGCACCTGCCCTGTCCAGCGGACGGTGTAGAGCCCGTTACTCAAGTCAGGCACGGTGCCATTGGTCCAATCGAAGTCGATGACCGGGTCGACCCGTGTGAGAAAAAGGTTGGTGGGATTGAAATTCTGACTGTTGGTGTAGGTCGTGCTGGAATTGGTGTAATACTGGCCAAGCAATCCAGAACCGAAGCCGGTGGGCGACGGATAAATGACCACCGAGGCGTTGCTGTTCCCGCCGACCGTATAGTAATTCCCCGGCAATAATTGCAACTGGGCGAGGACTGGAGCCGCCAGATTCGTGTTCGCCAACGGAATGAGCGTAATGTTGGTTGAAACGACTCCCGTGGGCAAAGAGACCGAAGTTGGCAAATTGTTGCTGTAATCCAAGCCGGCGGTGGCAAACCCGATTCCAGCAGGAGACACCGTGAGGACGACAGTAATGGATCCCAAACCAAAGCCGCCGCGGGTGATCGTGAATTGACCGTTGGCAGACGGATTCACGCCGGGATCAGGCTCAGTGGTGGCCGGGACGGTCGCCGCAATGGTCACGATGTTTTGGGAGACGAGCAGGTTGGTGGCGTAGGCATAGTCACTCAAGGGATTGCCATTGCCATCTTCCTGGCCATTACTCCAGGCGTTGCTGGGATTGAGGCCAAGCGCATATTTCTCCCAATCATTCATCAAGCCGCTGCCGTCGGAATTCACATCGGAAACGGCTACGTGATAAAACTTCATGGTTGGGCCAACGGGCACGGTCAGGGTTACGTTCGTTCCCGCGCGGGCGACCAGATTGGTTTCAAACACCCAATTCGTGCCGCCAAAGTTGGTGACACTCAGGAGGGAATAGTTTTTGCCCAACGCGGACGGCATGGTGACGGAAAAATTGGTCAGCGCGTAAGCCGAGACCGTGATTTGCGGGAAAGACTTGGCATTGAAGGGATCGGTTCCGGCAATCGATTCCTGCAGATTTGGATAGCCATCCTGATCAGGGTCGGCGCCGGGACTGACACCAACGGCATGATACAGCCATTCCCAAACATCGCTCATGCCATTGCCGTTCAAGTCGATCATTTGCGCCCGCAACCCGCCCGCCCCCGACACGATAATCGCAGCCATCAGCAGAAACGCACTAAACCTGCGGAGTACGGAATAGTTGATAGTAAGAGCTAGCGTGGAAAAGTTCAAAGTATGGGGGGAGCACCCCGGAAACACGCTGAAAAAAGCCGCGAACCAAATGGCGCACTCGTAATGATTGAAACCGGGAAAAACATTAAAAACCTCTGGTAAAATCTATGACGTTTGATAACTACCGAGCAGCATCCACCACTCAATTTCATTTGTCAAACCGGCAGGTCGAGCAACTCACTTCCTTAACCAAAAACCGGCGAGCAAAAGCGATCCTAATAGAAAATGAGCCGCAGCGAGTTATGCATAGTCGTACCAACGCATGCGCCCGACGTACAGACACTTTTTGACCAAAAATCAGACACTGAAAGAAAGAAAACAAAGTCAAAAAAAATTATTATTATTATTAACTGCCTGAGTTCACCGTCAGTGCAGGCGGGGCGATCTTTCGAGATTCGGTCAATGGGCGCTGACGGCACCGGCGACGATGGGTTCATCGGTTTTTTGGAAGCTCACCACGAGCAGCGTCAGCAGCGCGGCCAACCCCATGCTGACGCCGCCAAGGACCAAGGCGTTCATGGGTTCGCTGTGCAGGAAATTTTTCAGAAAGAAACCGAGCAGGCTGGAGGCAACGATCTGGGGGAAAACAATGAAGAGATTGAACATGCCCATCATGACGCCGACTTTGGATTTGGGCAGCGATGGGGCGAGCATGGCGTAAGGCATGGAAAGAATGCTGGCCCAGGCGACGCCGACGGCGGTCATGGAGACCAGCAGATAATACTTGTCCGTGGCGAGGGGCACGAGTGCCAGGCCCAAAGCGCCGGTCGCGAGGCAAATGACGTGCATGATTTTTGGCCCGGTATATTTGGTGGCCCAGAGCAGGACGAACGAAAAGAAAAAGCAAACCACGTTGTAGGCCGCGAAACAGATGCCCGACCACGAACCGGAAGCTTCCATGGCGACAGTACCCGGCTCGGCATGAAAGATATTCTTGGCCACGGCGGAGGGGAAATAAACCCAGAGGGCAAACATGCCTATCCAAGTGAAGAATTGCACCAACCCCAACTCCCACATGCGGCGCGGCAACCGAATAACGAGAAGCAAAATGTCGCCGAGGCCAAGGGTCCAGTCGAATTTGCGCGCGCGAATAGCCGCGAGTTCAGACTCGGATGGAGGATATTCCGTGGTATTGAAGACCGTCCAGAGCACGGCACCCATAAAGGCCACTGCACCAATGTAAAAGGAAATGCGGACAGCGGCGGGAATATGCCCCTGCCCCGCGCCTTCAGCCTGGACACCGAACCAATTGGTCAGCATCCAAGGCAGCGCCGAGGCGATCGTGCCTCCGAGGCCAATGAAAAGGGATTGAATGGCGAAGCCTTGGGAATTTTGTTCCTCGGGGAGGTTGTCCGCCACCAGGGCGCGAAACGGCTGCATGCTGGCATTAACGGTTCCATCCAGCACCCAGAGCAGTCCGGCGGCGATCCACACGGAAGGAGAGTTGGGCATCAAAATCAACGCAATGGAGGCTAGTATGGCGCCGGCAAGAATAAACGGGCGGCGACGGCCCAAACGGGTCCATAGCCGGTCGCTGGATTGTCCAACCAAGGGTTGGATGATAATACCCGTCACCGGCGCGGCGAGCCACAGGACGGAGAGCGAATCGGCATTGGCGCCCAGATAACTGTAAATGGAACTCATGTTCGCCATCTGCAGTCCCCAGCCAAACTGAATGCCGAGAAAGCCGAAGCTCATGTTCCAGATTTGCCAGAAAGACATTTGCGGTTTTTGCATAGGAATGGGGCTTGTGATGGGGAGAGTGTGCGCGGGGAAGGCTAAGCTGGCAATCGCATAACTATGCGATGCCAGCGGGCACGACGACCGGCAGTTTTTGGTGATTTGCGCACCGGGTATTCCCGTTTATTATTTGGAGATGAAATATCGCACTCTGGGACGAACCGGTTGGAAGATTTCTGAGATCAGCTTTGGCGCCTGGGCCATTGGCGGGGCGTGGGGCGAAGTCAACGATGCCGAATCAATGGCCGCATTGCATGCCGCGCTGGATGGAGGCGTAAATTTTTTCGACACCGCCGATGTTTACGGCGACGGCCGGAGCGAACGATTGTTTGCGAAGCTCAAGCAAGAACGAATGGAGCCCTTTTACGTGGCCACGAAGGCCGGCCGCCGTCTGCCCAAGCAAACTCCCGAAGGTTATAGCCGGAAAAACCTCACCGCCTGGGTGGACCGCAGCCTGAAAAACCTGAACACGGACAGCATCGACCTGCTGCAATTACATTGTCCACCGACCGAAGTCTATTACTCACCGGAAGTGTTCGGAATCCTCGACGATCTCGTACAGGAGGGCAAACTGCAGTACTACGGGGTCAGCGTGGAAAAGGTGGAACAAGCGCTCAAAGCAATTGAATATCCCAATGTTCAGTCGGTTCAGCTCATTTTCAATATGTTCCGCCAGCGGCCAGTGGAGCTCTTTTTCGGTGAAGCACTGCGGCGGAAAGTCGGGATTCTCGCCCGGGTGCCGCTCGCGTCAGGCATGTTGTCGGGCAAGATTTCCCGAACCAGCCGGTTTGCCAAGGATGATCACCGGAATTTCAACCGCCATGGTGAGGCGTTTGACCGCGGGGAAACCTTTTCCGGCGTGGACTACGCCACGGGACTGCGCGCCGTCGAGGAATTGAAAGCCCTCGCGCCGAAAAACGTCGCCCTGGCGCAACTGGCGTTGCGGTGGATTCTGGAATTTCCCGCGGTGACCTGCGCCATCCCCGGGGCGAAACGCCCGGCCCAGGTGACCGAGAATATCGCGGCCTCGGATTTGAAACCGCTGTCACGGGCGACGCTCAAAGAAATCACCGCGATCTATGATCGTTCGATCAAACCGCTGGTGCAGCACTATTGGTAAGTAACGCGAGCCATCAATCCCCCGTCTCCTGCGGGGCAACGGATTCCGTCGCGGGCTTGGGGCGAAAGAGCACAGCGACGTTGCCCACCCGCATGATCAGTCTGCTCCCGGTACGGTCGGCGAGTTGCGGGGCGAGTTCCTTTTTCTGGTCCTTGAAATCGGTAAACTTCACCTTGACCAAGTCGTGATGCTTCAGGGCGGCGTCCAGCGCGGCGATAAATTCCGGGGAAAGACCGTCGTGCCCGACCTTCAGTGTCGGCTTCATTAATTGCGCCCGGGCTTTCAACTCGCGGATTTGGGGATTCGTCAAAGATTCCATTTCGCAACAATACCCTGAGATCGGCGCGGGGGCAGTGAAAATCAATGGCCCGTTGCGGCCCGGCTTTGCTTTTGCCATTCCCACAGTTGGGCTCTCGCCAGCTCCAGTTGCTCCGGACTGAACCGGTTTTGCATCTGCCGGACGACCCGCTCCGCCGCCGGAATGTTATTGGCGTGCCGGGCGTATAATCCAGCGAGTTTGAGCTGCAAATCGAAATCCTCCGGCTTCGCTTCCACCTGCTCCTCGAGGGTTTCAATGGCGGTGCCGATGAATCCATGGGACACCAACTCGTCGATGCTGGCGGCAGGTTGGCTGGGGACAGGCGGCGGCTGCCGGGACTGGCTCCATTCCGTGATGGAATTGAGGGCAAAATCAAGGTGCGCGCGGGAAACATGCGGTTGTTTTCCGAGGTCTTCGAGGACCTGACGGGCCTTGTCGGGACGCCGCAGGTCCTGCGCATAAATTCGCATCAACGGCATCGCGGCATCCACATTACGCGGGTTTTTGTTGAGCAACGATTTGAGAATCGAGATTGCCTGCTCAAATTCTCCCTGCAGCCGCAAGCGATGGGCGGTGGCAAGCGGTTTGTCGATGCCCGCGTTTTCGATCGTCACCCCCAGATGCGCCAGAGTCATGTCCAGCGCGGCCGGGGATACTTCACCGGAAGCCTTCAGGGCATTGCACATCAGGATGGCTTCGTCTTTTTTTCCGCTGCGAATCAGCATGGCGATTTGTTCGAGCAAACGGGCCTCCTGATCGGGATGAAAACCCCGCGTATCATCGGGGTCGATCAATGATCGGAAGAGCTGCGCCCCCAAATGGCTGAGGGGGCCGCACCAAATGATGGCCAGGGACAACCCGGCCGCGAGGTAAGCCCAACCCGCGCCAACATTCCGGTCGTGCGCATAACGCCACAGAAAGTGGAAAGCACACTCAACGATGACGACAGAAACCGCGGCGCGCACCGCGCGCCGGACGTAATCCCTGACCTCGTGATTGCCCGACAAACGGGAATCGTAGCCGCTGAGCCACCAGAAAAGTGCGGCCACCAAGACCAACAAAATCAGATTGGCGACTAAAAAGGTCATACCTCAGCTTTCAAGAGGGATCGGACTTCCATTTAGACAGATTTGCGTATGCACCAGAACAACAAGCTTTTCCGCACATTGCCGGAAGCACTAGCTCGAGGCAAGCAGCGATTCTCAGACGACCAGTCATTTTTATGCTTTCTCACATCAAGCCGTTTTTGAGCGGGGCAGATAAGCGCCGCAGGATTCACGCACCATAAGTTGGGGAGTAAGCAGCAGACTGCGTGCCGGAAGTGTGGGATCCGCCATCCGTTCCAGCATGGCGCGAAATGCCGTGATGGCAATTTCCCGGCAGGGCTGGCGCATGGTCGTCAGCGACACCCCGAGCAACGTGGCATATTTGGCGTCGTCGAAACCCACCAGCCGGACATCCCGCGGCACGCGCACGTTGTCTTTCTCAAACATGCGCAGCAGCTGGGCGGCGATCCAATCGTTGGCGCAAACGACCGCGTCCCAGCGCCGGCCGCCGATCAACGAGCGCACAAATTTCAACTCCTCCGGATTTCCAATCTTGACCCAGTCCGGGCCGTCCTCCAGATGGTGCGCCGCGAGCGCCTCGCGCACCCCGGCAATTCTGGCGTTGATCGTCGGTGCCATGTGCGGCTGGGCAACGAAGGCCAGACGGCGAGAACCCAGCTTGATCAAATGCTCGGCCAGCAAACAGCCGCCGGCGAGGTTGTCGATCCCGACCAGATCGAAGTTGCTCCGGCGGGGGAATGGGAGCAAATCCCGGTCGAGCAGCACCAGCGGAATGCCGGCCTTGGTAAACCGCTCGGCAATGTGCACATTGATTTCCTCCTGGTCGCTCAGCCGTTCAAACGGAGCAAAATAAACCCCGGCGACACGTTGTTCGATGAACTGATCACAGAGCTTGACCGTGTCCTCTTTGCTCAATTGACGCCCCGAATGGGACAGCATCGAATCTCCCCAGAGCAACGTATGATCATGAGCCCGGGCGAGGTTGGCCAATTCACCACAGATGACTTCAAAAATCTCCGTCGTTCCCAGGCTCGGAATGAGCAAGCCAAACTGGCGCTGGGAATTTGATTTTGCCGCCTGGTTTCGGAGGAAGGTGCCGGAACCGGCCCGACGCTCAATCAATCCCTCCGCCTGCAAGTCCCGTAAGGCCCGGGCCACGGTCGGTCGCGACACCTGGAACCGCTTGACCAGTTGAATCTCGGTGGGCAGACGGCCGGTTGACGCGTATTTGCCCATGGCAATCTCCGCCATTAATTGCTGCGAAATCTCGCGATGCTTGGGTTGGGCTTCCATATTTGGCCTCTTAAATGTCATTAACAATGACTACAAATGTAATAACATATTTTTACACTTCTGTCATTACATACTTTGGCGTGAACCCGAATTCGGGGTTAAGTAAGTAATATGAGAACGATGAGAATCAAAGTGGCGATGGTTGAAACCAAAGCGACCAACCCGGCTGTCCGGGTAATCCTGATGCGGTCCCCGGATTCAGCGGCAAACGAAACAGAAACGGAAAACAATCCGGTGAAGACTCCGGCGTGGGTTTGGGAATATCCCTCACTGCTGCCCTGGGGAACCTTGAAAGGCTGATTATGAAAAGAAACTCCAATGGTTATCGAGATTATCTGCTGGCGAGTGATTTCGACCAGACGCTGAGTTTCAACGATTCCGGCATCATCTTGAGCGAATTGCTGGGGAACGCGGACTTCGAGGCAAAAGTGAAGGGCATGGCCCGCACGCATCTGGTGCAGCAGGGCGGCGAACTGGCTTACCTGCTGTTGCACGATCCGGAGTATCGCCGCGTGCGCAAGGAACATCTGGTTGAAACCGGCAGGCGCATTCGCCTGAAGACCAACATCGCGCTGTTTGCGCAAATATTGACGGAAGGCATTGAGGACCGCCGTTTCCTGTTCAACGTCATTTCGGCGGCGCCGGAGGAAGTGGTCCAGTCGGCGCTGGAAGGGATCGTGCCCGCGGAACGCATTTTCGGCACCCGCTTCAATTACAATTCCAAAACCGGCGAGATTGAAAGCATCGCCCGCGTCGCGGCCGGTTACGGCAAGGTGGTGGTACTGGATGAAATCCAGGACCGGCTGCGGTTCGGGCCGGACCAAATCGTGTACGTGGGTGACGGCAGCTCGGACGTCCATGTGATGTTGCATGTGAACCGTCGTGACGGCTACACCATCGCGGTCTCCGAAAATCCCTACCTCGTGCCGATCGCCCGGCGGACGGTACTGAGCGATAACGCCCTGAGCGTGCTGGTGCCGATCATGGAGGATATTCTGAAATGGGATGCGCCCCGGATTCGTGAGTTCTTCGCCACGCGCGGCATCGGTTTGCAGGATTGGGAGAAGACGCACACCGACTGGCTGTCGTTTCAGGAGGCCGCCGGCCGGCCCCTCCTGAACAACATCGCGCAACCGATTGAGGAAGAAGCATGCAAACCGGTTTGAACACCGCCGGGGAGATAACCGTGAAACCGGCATCGCCGCTACGCGCGTCGCGCCGGGCCGTCCAGGCCTTGTTCCTATTAAATGGAGCGCTCTTTGCAACCTGGGCTTCGCGGGTACCGGCGGCGCAGGCAGCACACGGGCTCAGCAACGGCGCGCTCGGTCTGGCCTTGTTTTCGATCGCGGCCGGCGCGGTGATGGCAATGCCACTGGCAGGCATGCTGACCGCCCGGATTGGCAGCGACCAGGTCTGCCGGATCAGCGCGCTGATCTATGCGGTCATGCTGCCGGTCATCATGCTGGCACCCGGCCTGCCCGCCTTTATCATGGCATTGTTCTGTTTTGGTGCCAGTCATGCGGCACTGGATGTGGCCATGAATGCCCAGGCGGTCGCCATTGAGAAACGTTACGGGGAGCCGATCATGTCCTCGTTTCATGCCCTCTGGAGCATTGGCGGTCTGGTGGGTGCCGCCACCGGAGGTTTGCTGGCCGCACATGGCGTAAAACCCATGACACACTTTACGCTGATCGCCTTGTGCTTTGGGGCTACTCTGCCGTTGGTTTCCCGCCGGCTCCTGCACGTGCCGGAAGAACGGTTTGCGGATCCGGATAGTCCGGCCAAAGCACCGCTCTATTCCCTGCCCTCCCGGGCCATGCTGGCGCTGGGTCTGGTGGCGCTTTGCGTCATGGTTGGCGAAGGGGCGATGGCCGATTGGAGTGCGGTTTATCTGCGGAACAATATCGGCACGGCTGAAGGGGTGGCGGCGGCTGGCTATGCCACCTTCTCCATCGCCATGGCAACCGGGCGGCTTCTGGGCGACCGGTTGACGGCCCGGTTTCAACCGGTAAATCTGGTCCGCGCCGGCGGAACCCTGGCCGCCACCGGGTTGCTGCTGACCATTATTTTTGGCAATGCCGCGGTCACGCTGGCGGGATTCGCCCTGGTGGGCCTTGGCTTCGCTACGGTCGTGCCGATTGTTTTCACCGCGGCTGGAAACACCCGTGGCGTGGCTCCGGGTGTGGCCCTGGCCTCAGTGAGCAGCCTGGGGTATCTGGGATTTCTTTTCGGCCCGCCCGTGATCGGTTTTGCGGCGGAGGCATTGGGCTTGCGAGGCGCCCTCGGCATAGTGGTATTGACGAGTCTGATTGCCGTCACACTGGCTCCGGCGGTGGTCCGCAGACACACCAAACCAGCCCGGGCGATGAGCGGGCTGGCTAAAGTCAGCCAGCCTACATCGTTGGGCAATGGGTTGCCAGCCGCGTCCCCTGACGCGGCTTCCACCACGGCGCGATTGCCTCCAGCGCGACTTCAAAATTCAACTTTCTAGGTTTCATCTGCCGGCGAGAGGCCGGCAGCGCGTTGGAAGGCGGTGATTTTTTTGTCGATGTCGTCGCCGACCGGTTTGATGACGACGCTGTCGCTGGTTTCAACCACGCGGCAGCCGAGGCGTTTGAGGTCCGCGCCGTTCAGCGCCGCCAGCGCTTCCTTGTTGGGCTGGATGACCGTCCTCAAATAAGGTTCCGGATCGTCGAGGAATTCCTGAATGCGTTCAACGACGTCGTCGGGATCATCGAATTCAATGCGGCCCTCGTTTTTGCGAAAACCCACCTTGATGCCGTGAAGCACCATCGTGCGCGGCTTTTCAAAGAGCTGCGGAGCGGCATTGAGCGCCGCCGTCAGGTCGGCATGTTTTTCGGCAGCCCGGGCAACCAGTTTTTTCAGCAGAGGCAAATTTTCCCGGGTGACAGCATTCAGTCGATCGGTGATCTCAGCCATGAGGGCGGAGAGATCGGCACGGACATCGGCATATTGCCGGGTGCGTTTTTCAATCCGGCTCAGGGCGGATTCGGAGGCGATGGGTTCGGTGAGGCTGATCATGTTTTGGATTTTATCTAGTTTGGTTTTGGTTGTTTTCGATTTAAAGCATCCGGCTTTGCAGCCAGTTTTCGACGCTGGCGGCGGTGAATCGGGGGGTGTTGCCCCGCCCTTTCCGGGCCGGTCGGACGATTTCAAAGTAGCGCAACGCGAGATTCTCGACGTGACCGCGGCTGCAATTCAGGCCCTGCTTCAATTCGAGTCCCGTCAGGGTATGGGGTGCGAGCGGATGCGTTGCGACGGGAAAAATGAGTTGAAAGATTTCGGGCCAGGTCAACCGGGGAATGCCGCGACCTTCTTGCTTTCGGAAATGCTCCAGGCTGCGGGTGAGAATGCGTACTTCGACACGGCGCCCCGGCTGCGCGGCGATGTTAAAGGCAATCAAGGCGCGTTGCTCCAGGAGTTGCAGGATTTCCTCGCCCCCCAGGTCGAGGTCACGCATCGCGACGTTGATATCCCCGAGCGGGCGCGGGGTGCAGACGAACCGCTCGCCGGCCCCGCGCAAATCCAGTTTTACTTGAATGGAGCGCGGTAACAAGTCCCGGAGAGTTTGGATTCGTGGCCCGCTCATAGCGCGACCTCCGGCGGGCGAAGTGAAATTTGCGTTGAAACTTTTTTCATCCTCTGACAATCTTTGTTCACTGTGTTGACAAGACAATAGTTAACACAGTGAACTCTGTCAACCATTATTTGTTAACTCTGTGAACACACCTGTATTAACGGCGGGGCGGCTTGAATTCGAGGAGATATTCAAGCGGCTGGAGCGGGAGTTTAAAATGACCAAGGCATCCGTGGCGCGGGCGCTGCGGGTTCAACGTTCCTATGTCACCATGCTGATCCACGGTGACCGCACGCCGCATATCCGCACGCTGGAATCGATGCGCGCCCTGGAAAAGACGCTGCGGGCCGGGGGAAACCCGGAAGGCCCGGCGGAAGAGGACACGGAGTTGAACCGGATTTTCAATCAATTGCGGATGCTGGAGCAGAACGATCGCCCGAAGTTTGAAGCGGTCAGGCAGGTGGTGGATTCGATGGCGCAGCAGGCTAGTGCTGGTGCTGGTTCTAGTTCAAAACCAGCCGGCGCCGCGTCAAAACTTTTAAAGAAGGCTGCGGCTTCGGTCCGTAAACCCGTTTTAAAATAACGGCGCTTACGCGGAGCTGGCGGGACCAGCGTTCGAATTTGCGGGCCAGATCCAGTCGCTGGACTGGTGTTAACAAGGCGGCTTCCTCTTCCAATTCCGGTTCCAACGTCACCGGGCAATATGTTTTTTTGTTCATGGGCGTGATCATACCGGCGTTGGTGGGACATTGGTTGTCCATGGGAATAGTGTGAATAAGTTTCTGGCGCGGAGGTGTTTTAACATAGCCGTGAGAACACAGAGGCGCGTCAATAATTCTAAATGCTAAATGCTAAATGCTAAAAAAAGCTCAACCACGAAGTATACCGTACGTCGACCTCGGCTGAAACCCAGCTTGGCGCACCACCTCCCAAAGCGAAGGGGTGAGGATGTGACTGCGGCAGGGTTAGGCTCAGGAAAGGGTCCGGCTGACTGTTAAAAATTGGGTTTGTTTTCGCCTTTTTCATTTTTCAAAACATGACTTAAGTTGTTGATTATAAATATTTAAATTCAATTCACAATTGGGTTCGTTTGCCGTTTTTTTGTTCCTAGCTGGTAGAGAGGACACCGAGCCGGGCAAGGGAAGAGATAGGCAGAAAATAAGGGATATTTGAGGATTTTGGCGGTTGGTTTGGGCAAAAATGCGATTTTGGGATTGGGTTCGTATTCTGGGAGTCGATTTAGTCATATAATTACTGAACCAAAGAGGTTTACGCAGATAATGAAATTCCCGGGGATGTGATGAAGCGGGTTTCTGGACGACATTATTGGGGACAAATTGGGTTCGGATATGGACCAATAGTTTGCGGGCGACTTCATGAGTGCGGACTCGGGTGGTCAAGAGTTGCTCAAGGGAAAGGCCGATGGTCAGCACCACTCGCCAAAAGTGCGAGCCGGACGGACTATTAGAATATCCCTGGTCCGAACAGCAACACTTTTGCCTGAGACGCTTTAACCATCGAGCATTTGGACTGTGAGTCGGAAGCCGGATCATGAGTTTTATGTTTTAGAATGATTTTGGCAGGGTTGGCAGGGAAGAAAACGGGACGGTCCCGTTTTAAACGAGATTTAGAAACTTTTTTTGACAGGATGAACGGATGGGGACGGGATGTGGGAAAA
>Ga0302320_10000966_pt1 | contig 68991 bp, 35 predicted proteins | sample Bog_T0_3_FD_202130 | JGI IMG/M metagenome (GOLD analysis project Ga0302320, IMG submission 202130) | Peat permafrost microbial communities from Stordalen Mire near Abisko, Sweden - Bog_T0_3 | ecosystem: Environmental > Terrestrial > Soil > Wetlands > Peat | place: Sweden: Abisko, Stordalen Mire...
TGCGATCGGACTGACGCAACAACAGCGCCCCGCCGTCGGTCGATACCTGACCCGCTGTGAAACTGGCCTCGACGCGACGCGAAAAATGAGATGCAAACGAGAAGACTTCTTGATTACACTCTGTCATGAGAAAGGCCGCCCTTTCCGCAGCCATAACCCGTCTCGACAACGTAGTTATGACACAGAAAAGACGGCCTTTCCAACTATTTCCGCTCCCAAGCTCACCCAAATCGACAATCCGCCTGTGAGATATGCAGGCTAAGCCCCCTGGACTTCAGGCCCCATGCCGTCCCGAAATGTTCTAGGCACTGGCCGGGCGTAGCTCGATCACGGGGACTCCGTGCTGCCACAACGTCTTGTCGAGCGCGATCCGCACACTGCGTCCCTCCGCGCGCGCGGCAATCGTCTTGCCGTCGGCCACAAGCCTGGCCTGCGTGGATGCAGTGCCCAACGGGCCCACTGTGATCTCACGGGCGCTCTCGTCCATCACAAAGACATAGACACTGGAACCTCGCGCCGTGGTCCGGAATGCCGGCTCGCCCTGGATGGGCCCGTAGCCGCTCCCGTAAATGGCGCCGGCGTTGCGGCGGGTCCACTCGCCCACCCGGTGCAGGCGATCGGCGAACTCCGGCTGGATCTGGCCATCTGGCTGCGGTCCCACGTCCAGCAGAAAATTGCCCCCTCGGCTGATCACCTCGATCAGCGAACGGATCAGCGTGTCGGCTGACTTGAAGTTCTGGTCCTTCGGCCGGTAGGCCCACGTGTCGTTGATCGTCATGCACGCTTCCCAGGGCTGGAACTCCTGCGCTCGTGGCACGGTCACAGCCTGCTTGTCGGCGGCGCTATGGTCTGGGCTGTCGAGCCGCACGCCCCGCACAGGGATAGCCTTGGGGATGAATTGTTCCGGCGTGGCAAAGTCGCCATCCACGCCGAGACGGTTGTTGATGAGCGTGGCCGGCTGCAACCGGTGAACCTGTTCGATGAATCGCCGCCCGTCAAACCGCTGCTGAGTGCTCATGTCCACGGAATCGAACCACAGGGTCGCCGCCGGACCGTAGCGCGTCAGCAACTCGTCGAGTTGCAGGCTCATGTACTCCAGATAGAGAGGCCACTCGGGCCGTTCCGGCTCGCCGCGGTAGTTGGTGGCGGAAAGTCTTGACGTATCGCGATAGCCGGGGTGATTCATGTCCGGCGGCGAGTAGTAAAAACCCAGCGGCATCCCCTCCTGCTGGCAGGCGCCGGCAAGCTCGCGCAGGATGTCTTTCCCGTAGGGCGTGCGCGTGATCTTGTAACTTGTGTAGTCCGAGTCGAACATGCAAAAGCCATCGGTGTGCTTGGTGGTGAACACCATGTAGCGTTGCCCGGCTGAGCGGGCCAGCGCAATCCAGGCGTGGGGATCGAAGCGGGTCGGGTTAAATCGGCCGGGAAGGGCGCGGTAGTCCGCCTCCGAGATCTCGCCATTCGGCGTCATGATGGGCCAGGAAGCTTCCACACCGGCCAGCGAGTAGGGGCCCCAGTGGATGAACATGCCGAACTTCGCCTCGCGGTACCACCTCATCCGGTCCGCAACGCCCGCAGCACCCAGGCGGGTCAACTGGCAGGCAAGTGCCGTGGCCGCTGAGCTTTGCAGAAACCGTCTTCGATTCAAGAACATGGCGCATCTCCTAACAGGGGAATCATACCCGAATCTCCGTTTTGCCTTTTGGCTGCGAACCAATATGCCCCGTTTGCCTCCGCTCGCGATTCTTCTTCCATGGGGCCCAGGCGAGGGCCTGGTCAAGCGCCGCACGGCTTTGCCGGGACCCGGAAGCCATGATTTGCCGCAATTCAAACCGCTATTTCGCACCCCTCGCCCGTCAACTCCCCTCCATCGTCCAGATTCGTTTCGCCTCCCTGCCGCGCATACTCACCCTGATCTCCACATTCGCACAGCCTCAACCCCCAAAATGCACCTTTCCTGCGCCTTGTGGAGCAAACCCGGGAGGACTAGCCTTGGAGATGGGCCAGGCAGGTTACTTTCCTTGTTCCGGCAATGCACCGATTTTGGGGCAAGGCCAGCCGCGCCAACCCGCGTCCCGCAAGGCCGTTTGCGCTTTCCACAGGCAATTGCCGCTGTTTGGTGATGAGATGTCGGGAATGCAAACAAAATACAACATCTTGTGGTTTATTGTTGACTTGTACCACAGACAGCGCTATTTTTTCATCTGCGGCTGTAAACAGATTGTAACGTGCTCAGGCGTGAAGACCCGCCGATTGGCCGCTGGAAGAACCGTACTCGCGCTCATTTCAAGTCCCAGACCCCCGGTCTTTGCCAGAGATTTCCAGCTTCAAGCATCCAGGCTGCCGTGCGCCGGATGAAAGAGATTTTTCGCCGATTTTTAGCCCATTGAGAGGATCCTATGAACGAGGCTCACATCCAAACTGACCCTGTCGCCCTGCAGACTCCTTATTCGCAAAAGGGACTTGCCTTTTCTCGCCGCTTTTCAACCGAGGGCGTCTCGCCCTACGACGAAGTTCAATGGGAACGGCGTACCGCCTCCATTACTGACACCAAGGGCAACTCCATCTTTGAGCAGAAGGATGTCGAGGTGCCCATTGACTGGTCCATGACCGCCACCAACATCGTGGCCTCCAAGTACCTGCATGGCCATCTGGAGTCGAGCGATCGCGAAACCGGCGTGCGCCAGTTGGTTCAGCGCGTGGCCGAGACCATTCGCAACTGGGGCGTGAACGGCGGCTACTTTGCCACCCCCGTCGATGCCGCCATCTTCTATGACGAGCTGGCCCACATGCTGCTCACCCAGAAGATGGCCTTCAACTCGCCGGTATGGTTCAACGTAGGCTGCGACCGGCTTGAGCCAGATGCGGTGGGCCAGAACTGGCATTGGGACCCGGCCACCGGGGGCGTGGTCTATGCCGCCACCGGCTACCACAATCCGCAGTGCTCGGCCTGCTTCATCAACGCCGTCCACGACTCCATGGAAGGCATTATGGAGCTGGCCCGGACCGAGGCCCTGCTGTTCAAATACGGCTCCGGCACGGGCACCAACTTCAGCTCCCTGCGCTCCAGCAAGGAGTCGGTCACCGGCGGCGGAACCGCCAGCGGCCCGCTCAGCTTCATGCGCGGCTTTGACGCCTTTGCCGGCGTCATCAAGAGCGGCGGCAAAACCCGCCGCGCCGCAAAAATGGCCATTCTCGACGTCGACCATCCGGATATCGTGGACTTCATCGAGTGCAAGGCCAGGGAAGAGGCCAAGGCCCACACCCTCATCAAGGCCGGCTATGACGGCTCCGGCCCCGACTCCGAGGCCTTCTCGTCCATCTTCTTCCAGAACGCCAACAACTCCGTGCGCGTCAGCGACGAGTTCATGCGCGCCTATGAAACCGGTGGCGACTTCACCACCCGCACCGTGAAAGAACGCCAGCCCGTCGAGACACTCAAGGCCCGCGACATCATGCACAAGATCGCCGAGTCCACCTGGCTCTGCGGCGACCCCGGCATGCAGTTTGACACCACCATCAACAAGTGGCACACCAGCAAGAACACCGCGCGCATCAACGCTTCCAACCCCTGCTCGGAGTACATGTTCCTCGACAACTCAGCCTGCAACCTGGCCAGCTTTAACCTGATGAAGTTTGTCACCCCGTCCGGCAGCTTCGACATTGCCGCTTACCGGCACGCCATCTCCGTCACCATCACGGCCATGGAGATCCTGGTTGACAACTCCGGCTATCCCACCGAGAACATTGCCCGCAACTCCCACGACTACCGCCCGCTGGGCCTGGGCTATGCCAACCTGGGCGCGCTGCTCATGTCCATGGGCCTGCCCTATGACTCGGTTGCCGGCCGCGACCTGGCCGGTGCGCTCACCGCTATCATGTGCGGCCAGGCTTACCTCCAGTCGGCCATCATCGCCGCCAACTGCCCGCCGCTGGCCTCGGCCACGCCGCTCACCGCATCGGTCGAGCGCCAGGGCGGCGCCTGCCCCGGCTTCTACGTCAACCGCGAGCCGTTCCTGGATGTGATCCGCATGCACCGCGCCGAGGTCAACAACATCGGCAAGTCGGTCTCCACCGGCGAGCCCTTCAGCGTGCCTCAGCTCGATGCCCTGATTGACTCCAGTCGCGAGTGCTGGGACATGGCGTTGATGTACGGCGAAAAGTACGGCTATCGCAACTCCCAGACCACCGTCCTCGCCCCCACCGGAACCATCGGCTTCATGATGGACTGCGACACCACCGGCATTGAGCCCGACCTGGCGCTGGTCAAGTACAAGAAGCTGGTCGGCGGCGGCATGATCAAGATCGTCAACAACACCGTGCCCGAGGCCCTGTTCAAGCTCGGCTACGACAACGACGAGGTCAACGCCATCGTCAGCTACATTGACGCCACCGGCACCATCGAAGGCGCGCCCGGCATCAAGCCTGAGCACCTGTCTGTCTTCGATTGCAGCTTCAAGCCCTCCAAGGGAACCCGCTCCATTCACTACATGGGCCACATCAAGATGATGGCCGCCGCGCAGCCGTTCCTCTCCGGCGCCATCTCAAAGACCGTGAACCTGCCCCACGAAGCCAGCGTTGAAGACGTGGCCGAGGCCTACGCCGAAAGCTGGCGTCAGGGCATCAAGGCCGTGGCCATCTATCGTGACGGCTCCAAGGGCACCCAGCCGCTCAACACCAGCCTCGACGCCAAGCGCGAGCCCTCCGCTCTCGATGTCGCCGGCAGCCGCATCCTGACGCAGATTGCCGCCGGCCAGCCCGCTGCTGAAGCTGACCTGAAGACCCTCGAAGCCAGGATCGCTGACAAGCTTGAGGTGAGCGCGCGGTTGGTGGTCTCCGCCGCCACCGCCTTCCAGAACGCCATGGAAGAGATTGCCCGCACCGCCGCCATTCCCCTGCTGCAATCGGCAGACGACGCCGGCATCGCCTCTCTCGCCGCCACGCAGGATCTCAACGGCCCGCCGCGTGCCGTACGCCATCGCCTGCAAGACGAGCGCGCCTCCGTCACCCACAAGTTCTCCATCGCCGGTCACGAAGGCTACATTACCGTCGGCCTCTATCCCACCGGCCAGCCCGGAGAAATCTTCATCAAGATGGCCAAGGAGGGTTCCACCGTCTCCGGCCTCATGGACGCCTTTGCCACCTCCATCTCGCTCGCCCTGCAGCACGGCGTGCCGCTGAAGGTGCTGTGCGAGAAGTTCGCCCACACCCGCTTCGAGCCCTCCGGCTGGACCGGCAACGAGCAGATCGGCTATGCCAAGAGCCTGATGGACTACATCTTCCGCTGGCTCAACCTGCGCTTCCTCTCCGGCACCCAGTTGACGCTCTTTGCCGGCCTTGGAGCAAAGGCGCCGGAACTGCCAGCATCGCCCAGCATTCTCTCCGATCCCGATGTGGAAGAGGACCCCGCCGCGCAGAACCAACTGGCCAGGATGGCTGAGGAAATGGCGCGCCGCATCAACCAGGTCAGCAGCCACTCGGGCGGCGGCATTGCCCCCGAGGCGCATCCGCGGCCTTCGCCTTCGGCCAGCCCCACCCACGGCCCCGACATCATAGACCGCGGCATCTATCACCCCTCTGAAGGCTTGGCCGGGATGTACGTGATGGGCGACGCGCCCAGTTGCTCCTTCTGCGGCGCCATCATGGTCCGCAACGGCAGTTGCTACCGCTGCATGAGCTGCGGCTCAACCAGCGGTTGCAGCTAAAGCGCCCTCCAGCGCACTCCGCAACCGGTGATGGATCACGCTCAAAAAGAGGCGTGCTCGGTGCGCTGGATAATCTCCTCTTGCAATGCCGGAGAGAGGTCGCAGAAATAGTCGCTATAACCGGCCACCCGGACGATGAGGTCGCGGTACTGATCTGGATGGGCCTGGGCCTCCCTGAGCCTGGCAGCATTCACAACGTTGAACTGCACATGGTGGCCGTCCATCTTGAAATAAGAGCGCACCAGGCTGTGCAGACTTTCGATTCCGGCTTCGCCCGCAAAAAGGCTCGGCGAGAACTTCATGTTCAGAAGGGTCCCGCCGGTCTTGATGTGGTCCATCTTGGCGGCTGACTTGAGTACGGCCGTGGGGCCTTGCCTGTCAGCGCCCTGGACTGGACTAATGCCTTCTGAAAGTGGCTGGCCCTTGCGACGGCCGTCGGGGGAGGCAAGACATACCTCGCCAAAATAGACGTGGCAGGTTGTGGGCAGCATCTCCAGGCGGCTGACACCTCCCTTCGTGTTCGGGCGTCCGTCGATGGCCTCGAACAGCATCCGGAATGTGCGCGTCATGTGCTCATCGGCAAAGTCGTCGTCATTGCCGTACTTGTGGGTCTTGTTCACGATCCGCTGACGAAGGGTTTCCATGCCTTCGAAGTCGCTGTCCAGTATCTGGATGAACCGGGTAAGGCCCAACTCGTGCTTGTCGAAGACCAGTTCTCTGAGCGCGGACAGGCTGTCCGTGATCGTGCCGATGCCCACGGCCTGGATAAAGGTGTTGTTATAGCGCGCTCCGCCAGCGTTGTAGTCCTTCCCCCGGGCAATGCAGTCATCGGTGATGACCGACAGGAAGGTGTGAGGCATGCGGGTAGCGTAGAGGCGCTCGATCAGTTGATTGCCGCGGATTTTGATATCCAGCAGGTGGCGCACCTGAGTTTCAAACGCCGTGAAGAGGTCGTCAAAGCTCTTGAAGTCCGCTGGGGAATCGGTAATGGCGCCGATTTGTTTGCCGCTGCGCGGGTCGAGCCCCCGATGCAGGGCCAATTCAAGCATCTTCACCAGGTTGAAGTACCCGGTAAGGATGTAAGCTTCCTTGCCAAAGGCACCCACCTCCACACACCCGGAGCAGCCGCCTTCCCGGGCATCTTCAAGGGTTTTGCCCTGCCGCAACTGCTCGGCCACGACCGCGTCTGCGTTGAAGATGGACGGAAAACCGTAGCCCTTGCGGATCACCCGCAGGGCGTGCTTGAGGACGTTGTCAGGGGTTCTCCGGGAGACCTGCAGGTTGCTGCTGGGCTGCAGCAGGTGCATCTCTTCGATGATCTCCAGGAGAAGATGGGTGAGGTCGTTGGAGCCGTCCGAGCCGTCCCGGGCCAGGCCGGCCAGGTTGATGTTCGCGAAATCGGTTAAGGTTCCGCTCTCTGCCGCGGTCACCCCCTGCTTGGCTGGCGCCGTGTGGTTGTTGAACTTGATGAAGAAGCACTCCAGCAGCTCCTTGGCTTGTTCACGGGTGAGGGTGCCGTCGGCCAGTTCCTTTTGATAGAAGGGCCAGAGGTGCTGGTCCAGATGGCCGGGGCTGAAGGCGTCCCAGCCGTTCAACTCGGTGATCACGGCGAGATGGCAGAACCAGTAGTATTGCAGCGCTTCCTGAAAGGTGCATGGCGCGTGTGCCGGGACGCGGCGGCAGACCTCGGCAATCTTCAGCAGTTCCTGCCGGCGGACCGGACCGGCAGATTTCGCTTCAACGCCGGCCAGTTCGGCGTAGCGTTCGGCCCAACGCATGACGGCGTCGCAGGAGTGAGCCATGCCTCTCAATTCTTCGCGCTTGTCCAGCGCTTCGGGGTCCAGCTCGAAATCCAGTGCGGCAATGGCGCTGGAAATCTCAGCCTTGAAGTCCAGCATCCCTTTGCGGTAGAGCTTCCCGTCAGCCACCGTGTGGCCGGGAGCGCGCTGTTCCATGAATTCGGTGAAGCAGCCGGCCTCATATGCGTCGATCCACTCCTGAGGCAGTTCGGCGAACATCTGGTCACGCATGGAGCGGCCCTTCCAGTAGGGGATGAGCTCCCGCTCGTAAAGCTCAATCAACGGCGGTTCAACCCTGTAACGGGTCAGCGGCCGGGAGTCCAGAATTCGCAAGTCCTGCGCGCTGTGGCAGGTCAGCTCAGGAAACGTCGGCACGGCCTTGGGCCTGGGGCCGCGCTCGCCGACGATCAGTTCGCCTTCGCCTAGCCAGAGTTCTTTTTCCTCGACAAGGGCGCGAAAGCACATCCCTCGCAGCACGGGCATGCTGTATTTGCCGTGGTTCTCCCGGTAAAAACGGGTGACGATCTCCGCCCTCTCTCCGCTGATGGAGGGCTTTGCCGCCAGGCTTTGCTGGCGGAGCAGTTCGGTGCGTTCGCTCATGGGCGGCCTCCGATGGTGGTTACAAGGCCCCTGGCGCGGAAGATCCCAGCCAGGGTTTCGAGTCGTTGCTGGCTGGGGGCCTGGAGCCCGGCCAGGGTATAGGCCATGCCCATGCGGGCGAACTTGGGCTCTCCGATGCCGTGATAGGGGAGCAGGTCCACCCGGCGAACTGCCGCCAGCGAGGAAATAAAAGCGGCCGTTGCCTCCATGTTGCCGTCATCGTCATTGATGCCGGGAATCACCGGCACCCTGATCCAGATTTCGGTGTGCATTTCGGAAAGGGCTTTCAGGTTGTCGAGGATGATGCGGTTGGATCTGCCGGTGGCCGCCTTGTGGCGGATCTGATCCATTAGCTTGAGGTCATAGAGCACAAGAGACGACCATCGCGCCACCTCCTCAAGATCTTCCCATGGAGCATACCCACTGGTGTCCAGCGTGGTGTGAACGCCTTCGGCGCGCAGCAGTCCCAGGGTCTCGATGAGGAACGGCGCTTGCAGGAGCGGCTCGCCGCCGGAAAAGGTCACGCCCCCGCCGGACTCGTCAAAATAGATTCGGTCCCGGAGCAGCTGCTTCACCAGGGCGGCCGGCTCAATCCTCTCGCCAGCCTTCTGCAGAGCACCCGTTGGACAGGCATCCACGTCGCTGTCGGTCAGGACCCGGATCCCGCGCCCCGCCAACTCCTCTTCGCTGCAAAGACCGCAGCCCGTGCAGCGGCTTTCCATGCGCAGGAACTCTTCCTGGGGCCTTCGGCTCTCGGGATTATGGCACCACAAACAGGAGAGTGAGCACCCTTTCATGAACACGGTGCTCCTCAGTCCCGGACCATCGTGGATGGAGAAGCGCTGGATATTGAAGATCAACCCCGCGTTCAATCTGACTCCTGCTTGCGCTTGGATGCCCACTTCTCCTGCCCTTGACCGGCGTCGCTTTCCCCAGCCAACACTACGCATGAAGGTTACCTCGCGAACGCAGGAATGGCAAACTCACAGGCCGTTATTACCTTGTCTGGTCGCTGCATGAAATGCCGGGTGGCAAACAATAACTCTGAAATGTGGATCCCTCTCAACTCACAGCCGAACCCAAGTCTGGCAAACGGGGCCGGTCACCCGATGGTGACTAACACTGGCTTGGTTGCCGGGCCAACCGCTTTAACCATGGAATAAGCACGATTAAGACAACCGCGGGAACGATAGCGATGACGACGAAAATCGCATAGAACCTGCTCGCGGGAATGGTTCCGGAATACGCGGCGATCGACCCTGCACACTTATTGCCGATCCCCTCTGCCAGAAACCATGCGGCCATAAGCCGCGAGCCATAGCGCTTCGGTGCGATTTCAGTTACATAGGAAAGTCCAACCGGCGAGAGCATGAGCTCGCCCCAGGAGCGAAACAAATCTGTCCCAACAAACCAGAGTGGACTGACCAAAAGGAATGTTTCGCTACGGAAACCTGCCCAGGTAGCAAATCCAAAACCGATGGCAAGGAGCAAGTATCCAGCGGCCATCTTTGCCGGGGCAGATGGCTCTCGTCGCTTCTTCTCCAAATACTCCCACAAAAATGCAAGCAACGGGGCGAATACCAGAATGACGACAGGGTTGATCGATTGGAACCAACTGGTGGGAATCACGAAAGCGCCCAAATTTCGTGCTACGTGCCTGTCGGCAAACAGGCTGAGGGAACTGCCAACCTGCTCATAGCATGCCCAGAAGGGAATCGTGCTGATTACGACAATGATGACGGCCAATATCCTCTTTCGGTCTTCCGGAGTAGACCGGTTCGACTCGTCGGCTTCTTGACTTGCAGGTTCGGGCCGAAATCCAATTCCTGGAAGATAGCGCTCCCGGCCCCAAAGATAAAGAGCCAGGCCAAGCACCATTCCAACGCCGGCAGCGCCAAACCCATAATTCCACCCGGCCCTTTGCGCCAGGTAGCCACAGGCTAACGGAGCCAGCAGCGCGCCCACGCTGATGCCCATAAAGAAAATGGTGAAGCCAGCGTCGCGCCGCTTATCGTCCGGCGCATACAGTTGACCAACCATTGTTGAGACATTGGGCTTGAAAAGTCCCGTGCCAAGAATGATGAGCCCTAGACCAAGATAGAAGCAGGAGTCTGCTCCAAGGGCCAGCGTGAAATGCCCGCACGCGATAATCACACCACCCCAAAGCAGAGACCTTCGGGTTCCTAAGAACCGGTCCGCCATGTAGCCCCCAAGCAAGGGAGCAATATACGCCAGCGCCGTGTAGTTACCGTATAGTGTGGCGGCACGACTGACCGACCACCGCTGAGCGTTGACCAGATACAGCACCAACAGCGCCTTCATGCCGTAATAGGAGAAGCGCTCCCACATCTCCACAAAGAAAAGAAACATCAGGCCAGGTGGGTGGCCAAACAACCCGTCATCCGGATTGAGTCCCGAGTTCGAAAACTCCGCAATCCCCTCCCTCCTCATCGGGACGATCCATTGGGCGGAAGGTGTTCTTCCAGGTATCGTGCGAGCAGGTTCCGAAGGTGAAACGAACTCCCCGGTCCCTCTGAAAGAGCGTGTGTACGGTTCGGGTAATCCATAAAATCAAACGATTTTCCCAGTGCAATCAGCCGATTGACAAGCAATTCTGTTACCTGGAAATGGCAGTTGTCATCTCCCGAGCCGTGGACGATAAGCAGATTTCCTTTTAGTCCCTGGGCATAATTGATCGGCGATCCGTCGTAGTAGCCCTTGGGGTTGTCTTTCGGCAAACCCATGTAGCGCTCCTGGTATATCGTGTCGTAGTGTTGCTGATCGGCCATCGGGGCCACGGCCATTCCTGCTGCAAAGAGGCCAGGATACCGGAACATAAGATTCAACGTGTTCGAACCTCCTCCGCTCCACCCCCAGATAGCCATCCGGGAACGATCTACATAAGGATGCGCCTCGGCGAATCTCCTGATGGCTTCAGACTGCTGCGCAGAGGAAAGTGGACCGAGGCTGCCAAAGACAATCTTGCGCCAGGCACGGCCTTTTGGTGCGGGTGTGCCCTGGTTGTCAAAACTCAAGATGATATATCCGTCGCCGGCAATGGCGCGGTGAAATAAGGTTGTGTCGCCGCCCCACCTGTCAGTCACGGTAACTCCAGCCGGCTCGCCATATACATAGACAAGAACAGGATACTTCTTTGCCGGGTCAAAATGAGGTGGCGTCATCATCCAGCCATCGAGTGTAACCCCGCCATCCAGGGTCACCTGGAAGAACTGCGTCGGCGAGGGAATGAGTTCTTTCACTTGTGCCGTTAAGGCGTCATTGCCTTCGAGAATACGAATGCGGTGATGGCTGGGAAGACTCACCAGATCTGTTACCGGCGGCTGATCGGCAGTCGAGTATGTATGAAAAGCCCATTGACCGTCTGGCGAAATGTCGTAGGTGTGCGTTCCAGGCTCGTCCCCAGGTGTTATGCGTTCACGCGAACCGCGGCCATCGAGACGTGCTCGATAGAGGTACCGCTGGGTGGCATTCGTGGGTGACGCGATGAAATAGCACCAGCCGCCCTGCTCGTCGACTGCAATATCGTCAATGACGTCGAAGGGGCCTGACGTCAATAACTGCAAAGGCCCGCCAGTTCTCGATGCGCTATAGATATGACGCCATCCGTCACGTTCGCTCAACCAGAGCACGCTCTTTTCGGCATCGGCCCATTGGATCGAACTCGCCACGTCCACCCAGGCCGGATCTTCATCTTCAAGAAGTGTGCGAGCGGAACCCGTATGTGCGTCCGCCAAAAGCAGTACGCTTCTATTCTGAAGCCTGTTCAGCACTTCGAGAGCTAATTCATTCGAGTTGCCGGCCCAATCCATCTGTGCGATATAGTGCTCTCGCGGATCTCCCGGAACGGCCATCCAGTGAGTCGATCCCCCATCAACGCTGACCACGCCCACACGGACTGCAGAATTCACTGTTCCGACCTGCGGATATGGATACTGCTTCAGGACAGGGTATTCTTCCGCGCTGTCATTGATGAGCGTGTAGACACCGACACCGCTGGTATTGAATTGCCAATAGGCGACCGACAGGCCGTCCGGACTCCAGCGAAAACCGCTTCGAATATCCAGTTCCTCCTCGTTGACCCAATCGGAAGTCCCGTTGATCAATTCCGCCGAACCGTCGCTGGTTAGAGGTCTGATTGCGCCCGATCCCAGATCCTGGACGTAGAGATTGTTGGCATGCACATAGGCCACGCTGTGCCCATCTGGCGAGAATTGCGCAAACATGAGCGAGGCGGCTGGTGCCTCGCCACCAAGCTTCTGCAGTTTTCCACTGGCCAAATCCAATACCCAATAATCACCACGGGTGTTTTGCCGCCACACCTTTTGTGAATTCGTAAAGACGAGGATGTGACTGTTGTCCTTGGACCACGCATAGTCGTCGATGCGAATAGGCGCCGTATCCGCCGCCGGAACCAGGCGAGAAGCGGAAACCAGCACCGTTCGTGCCCCGGTGGCGGTATCGTAGCGTACTATGTCCTTCGCCTCGGAACCTGGATATCCGGCCGCTGGTTCCAGGGTCGTGTAGCCGGTTCCTCCATCGAGCCACCGCGCTGGTCCAAAACTCTTGACCCTGAACTCATGTTTATTAAAGATCCGGTCCAGCCTTCCGGCGAGCCCGGGCGATGTCTGCGCGTGACCGCTGACACCGATGGAAATCAATAGCATCAGAGGAATCGCTTTCAATCGAGCGTGCCGTTTGGTCATAAGTCATGCTCCTTCCGTCTTCATAAGCCAGCCTGAAAACTCGAACTCGCTTCGCTGCCACAGGAAATGGTTGTATTCGTGCAAAGAATTCAAAGTTCTGATCCCGGCTCAACGGTGAGAAGCTTCGTGACGCGAGGCGCGGCGCCGGAGCCAGCTCTTCGAGTGCCTTGAGACTACTTGGGAACAGAAGCTCTCGGGTGGAATGAGTAGGTTTCTCCCGCAACCGTTTTCAACTCGACGAGGTCCTGTTCCAGGCGGACGAACCCGACAGTGCCACTCGACGCGGAGACATTCGAGGGACCTCCCGGACTCCGTACCCTGCAGGTGCCGCCATGTTCCGAACGGATCGAAGCGGCGATAAGCCTGTTACTGTTCCAATCCATATCGACCACAAAGCCTCCACGCGCCTTTAAGCCCTTGACGGATCCCTCGGCCCACGCCTTCGGAAGAGCTGGGAGTAAGTGAATCTCTCCGGCATGAGACTGGAGCAACATCTCAGCGACGCCGGCAGTCGCCCCCAGGTTCCCATCAATCTGAAAAGGCAGGGCGTTCATCAGGTTCGGATAGGTGCCCCCATCTGTGTAGCTGGTTTCATCCTTCTTGACTAAAGTCAGCAACTTCTGAAGTTCCCGGTAGGCATACTCTCCATCGAGAAGTCGAGCGCGAAGACATATCTTCCACGCCATTGACCAGCCGGGACCGCCGTCACCTCTCGCTTGTAACAACCTGGACGCTGCCGCTGCGAGCTCAGGTGTTCCTCGCGGGGTAATCTCATGGCCGGGATAGAGGCCCCAGAGGGGAGAGAGATGCCGGTGATGATCCTCAGGATCATCCCAGTCCTCGAGCCATTCCTGAAGTTGGCCCCACTTTCCGATCTGCAAAGGTGCGAGCCTGTGCAGGGTTTCCTGAAGCCGCTGACGGAAGTCCGCATCGACATCCAAAACTCTGCTCGCTTCAATGCAACCTTCGAAGAGATTTCTCAGAATCGACATATCGATCGTAGGTCCAGCGCAAATGTTCGTTCCTTTCAGGTGAAGGTTCGTGATCTCATCCCAGAAAGGGATGCTCTCCGAAAGGCTCTCAGGGAAGTGCTCAGGGGATGACGAAGGGCAAGTTACGATCCACTTGTGTACTGGGTCCTCCACCAGAGTATCGAGGAAGAATTGCGCTGCGCCCTTCATAAGGGGATAAAACTTCTTCACAGCGTCGTGATTGCGATTAAAGAGATAGTTCTCCCATAGGTGCGTGCACAGCCATGCGCCGCCTGTGGCAAACGTCCCCCAGGTGGGCCCATCCATGGGGGCGCAGGCAAGCCAGAGATCTGTGTTTTGATGCAAGACCCAGCCTTTCGCTCCATAATTAATCTGTGCGACGCGGCTTCCTGGTTCCACCATGTCGGCAATCATCTGAAATAGGGGTTCTGCGCATTCGGAAAGATTGGCCGGCTCCGCCGGCCAATAATTCATCTGCAGGTTGATATTGGTCGTGTACTTGCTGCCCCATGGAGGCAAATTGGAGTCGTTCCATATTCCCTGCAGATTCGCCGGCAAGCACCCAGGCCGGGAGCTTGCGATCAACATGTATCGGCCAAACTGAAAGTAGAGCGCCGCTAAAGCCGGATCGTTTGTCTTCTGAAAGTTCTCCAGTCGCTCATCCGTGGGCAGACTCGCAGCCTTCGATGAGCCGAGATTCAACCGCACCCGCCGGAAAAGCCTCTGATGCTCGACCACATGATCCTGGCGCAGTGCCGCATACGGCCTTCCTGAAGCCGCATCAAGCTGCCGTCCCATTTCTGGTTCCGGATTTCCGCTTGCGTCCTTGTAATTGACAAAGCTTGTGCCAGCTGCGATCAAAATCGTTACAGCATCGGCCTCGGCAATCGTGAGCGTGCTGTCATCGGTATGGATGGTCCCGCCCTCGGCGGCAAAGCGGGCTCGCGTCCAATAATGCAATTGGCCGTCAATCCCCTCATCGGACATTGCACGGCCACGTACGATGATCTCGTTTGGCGAAACAGCATCATAGCGCGCGTCGCCGCTTCTTTGTTCCTCATTTCCTGCAATCAGCGCTGCAGTAAAGGAAAGTTGCCGTGGTCGATCCGCGGTCAAACGAACGACAATGACCTGGTTCACTGCGCTTATAAACACTTCTCGCGTGAACGTGACGCCGGCAATTCTGTAGCGGATGGTCACGATCGCTTCGTCCAAATCTAACTGGCGCCGGTAATGGGTGACTGGGTCGGGCACCATGCGCGCCATGTCTGTGCTTAACTGAACCTGGTGATTCGGCGCGTGGCCCTGCCCTGAGAATGTCAGCCAGAGCTCACCTAATGGCTGGTACTGCATTTGCGGCACGGCAAGGCCGAACATCGTACGTCCAAACATTCGATGTGCCTTAAGATGCTCACCGGCAAATACGAGCTTGCGAATCTCCGGAAGCGCCTCCTGCCCTTTTGCGTTGCTCGGGTCATAAGGGCCGCCGCTCCAAACTGTATCCTCGTTAAGCTGAATTCGCTCGGTTGCAGTCCCGCCAAAGACCATCGCACCCAACCTCCCATTTCCCAAAGGAAGCGCCTCAATCCACTTCCTGGCAGGTTGCCGATACCAGAGCATCGAACTGCCGGCTGCGTCTTCAGCAGCGTTCGCGGCGGAAGAACTGGGCTGGGCGCCGGCCTGATGGTCGCGCGGAAGCGAGAGCGTAGAAACGCCGGCTGCGATGGTTCTCAGAAAGTCACGTCGCTTCATGTGGGCCTCTCAATTCTCAAAAAGCAGCTGGAGATTTAGAAAGATGCGACCGGAGTTCCTCGTTCCATTAAGATCGGCGTGAATCACCTTCGCGATGAATCGAATGAAAAGCTAACGGGAAGAACAGGGCGCCAATGCGAACATGTCCGCTGACGGATGTTCAGCCCAAGATATCAAAGATGGAAGCCAGGATCGTCGTCCGGGGAAGGGAACCGTAGTTTCGCTGTCTTGCCGCCTGGTCTCTGAACCTTCCGCGTATTTCTGATCCACCGCTCGCCATGCAGAGGAAATCCAACGGGAATCGCATCCAACGAAGAACGCAAAGACGTGTGTGCAGGGTGTGAGGCCAAGCGCCCCGGCGCCTCGACACATTCGCAAGACATGTCGTGAATCGATAGCAGCGCGAGGCCGTTCAGTGCACCGACCATAAACCTTGCAAAGCTTCTCCGGGATAAATGCGTCATTTCGCGGTCGCCTCCCCACAAGTTTGCGCAGTAGCTACGAAATGGATAGAACCGCATCTCCCAGGACATCCCATTTTGGCTCGATGCCGAGCCCGGGCACGGTGGATGCCGCAAGGCGCCCACCACTCCGCTGTGGCGCTCCTTCGGCGATACTCACGGTTCCATAGCTATTGAAGTCGGTAGACGAGAACAAATAGTCTGGTGGCGTGCTGTGCGCCAGATGTGCAATCGTGGCGGTCGTAATGTCGCCGCCCCAGCTATCTTCGATGGTCAATGCAATCCCAAGCGAGACGCATAGATCCCTGATCTGTCTTGCCTTTGTGAGTCCGCCGACCTTCGAGATCTTCAGGTTGATAACATCCATGGCCTGATCGCATATGCCCTCAACAACCATCGCCAAGCCATCGATCACTTCGTCCAGGATAAATGGCCGATGCGTATTGCGCCTTACCGTGAGGCATTCGCGATAACTGGCGCAAGGTTGTTCAATGTAAACGTCGATGTCCCGCACCGCGTCTACAACGCGCAGCGCCTGATGCTGGCTCCAGCCAGTATTAGCATCTGCAACCAGAACATTTCCCTCATTCAGGATTTGTGCGACATTCTTGATGCGAGCGATGTCCGTATCTGGATCGCCTCCAACTTTGAGCTGGAATTTCGTGTATCCTTCAGCCTGATACAAAGTAACCTTGCGAAGCATTTCCGCTGGGTCTTCCTGAGAGATTGCCCTGTAGAGCTGAAAGTTCTCGCCGTAGCGGCCACCAAGCAGAACGACGATAGGCAGACCGGCAATTCGTCCTAAAATGTCCCAGCACGCTATGTCGATTGCAGATTTCACATAGGGGTGTCCACGCAAGGCAAGATCCATTCGATCATTAAGAGCGGACAGCGCGGTCGGGTCAGCGCCAATCAGATGGGGGGCAATTTCCGCGAGTCCTGCACGCACGCCGGCAGCATAAGCGGGGAGATAAGCCGGCCCCAGTGGGCAAGCTTCCCCATAGCCGGTTACACCCGTGTCCGTGTGCACAGCCACTACCGTTGAGTCGAAGACTGCGACACTCCTGCCGCCAGACCACCTGTAAACACCCTCGCGTAGTGGTAAATCCACCTGAAAAGCTTCAATCTTCGTGATTTTCGGAGTCATGGCTAAATTGCCTTTGCGGTCTTTCCATTTGAACGCCGTTGCTGTTCGAGTAGGGCGATCAACGCTTGCCCCGCGCTGAGGATGTGGTCCTTGAGCAGCTTGGTTGCCTTTTGACGGTCTCTTTTGCTGCACGCTTCAAGAATCTCCCGATGCTCCTGCGCTGCACGCTTTTCCCAGTGGGTAACCGAGATTTGAACCTTGGCATAGCGTTCATTGAGATGATGGAGGCCTTGCAATATCCCCATCGCAATGGAACATCCGCTGGCTGCGCACAGCGTGGAATGGAAGCGCCAGTTGTACTCGCCCCAGGTTGCAATCTCTTTTTTCTTGAGTGCTGCTTCGTATTCGTCGAGAATCCGCTTTGCCTGTTCCAAATCTCCTGTTGTCAAACGCGGAATTGCTTTTCCTAAAATGTCGGGTTCAATCATGGCGCGCAGCTCAATGACTTCGCCAAGTTCATTCATGGAAAGGCCGGAGACGACGGCTCCTTTTCCGGGCTGAAACAGCAGCAGGCCTTCAGCCTCCAGTTGGCGCATGGCCTCACGAAGCGGGATGCGGCTGATGGCAAATTCGCGCGCGATAGTTACCTGGTTGAGCGAATCACCCGCCTGGAAATCCCCGTCAATGATGCGCTGACGCAGGACTTCAACAGCGGTCGACACCAGGGTTTTACGCGGCAGCGCTGAGGGCGTTGGAGCCGGAAAAGCTCGCACTAACTTGGGAGTGTAGGCCTTCATGACGGTATGTATACACGATACCACTACCGGGATGCAAGCGTTTTTTCGCCGATCGTCAGTTTATCGGCCTGCTGAAATGCCTCCTGGCCATTGCCCATCTGCGCGGCCCAGGAACGGCCTCGGCGGGGGCTGGGAAGGGGAATTCGCCATGGAATAGACCGGCCTTGAAGCCGTAGCCTGGAAGACCGGCCGTACGCAAGTTTAAGCGGGCGAAGGAAACGTCTGCTTCATTCGCAGACCGCTTCGCGCCGTCGCCCTACGCGATTGACGAGGCCTATCTCCTGGCTGGCTCGATGCGGATCTGCACCCTGGCTGTATCTTCGAGCGGGCACCAGATCAGCAGATTCTGGACCTCGAGAACAGGTTCAGCCGCCACCTTCAGCATTGCATTTACCTCTGGATGCCCGGCGACCAGCACTCGAGCGGCGCCATGCCAGTCCTGAACGACTATCGCCGGATTAACCAACGGCGACGACTCACTTGCATCAAGGGTCACTTGAATCGGCGCTTCCGGGGAGCCGGCTATCCGGCGCACGACCCAGGCTCGCTGCGCCGGGTCATAGCTGATGCCCGAGATGCCGGATCCCGTTGCAGATGCCGCAGCGGGCGAGAGCCAGGATTTTGCCAGCTTCAAGAGATGATCGGGCCCCCGATCGGTGAGACCGGTCATCAGAAGTTTGGTTTGGGTGTGCTCTGTCGTTTCGTAATCGCCCCAGGTAACGTCGGAAAGGGATGAGTGGGACGGCCGATCGGCAGCCATTGCGGGGCGCCCGCTCGATCCAATCTGTGCCACGGGCCAGTGGTTCCACCATTCGAACATGGAGTAGCTGCGTTCGTGATCGTGGGTATTCCAGGTCAGGCCGCCAGCAGGGTTGACGATCTCGAATGGCTTGTAATGCGATTTGAGATTGACGAGCTGGATATTCGGATTTGCGGGTTGGTCAAAATTCTTGGGCCCTTGAGGATAATCGAAAGAGGTGGTGACTTTGGGGATCCAACTGTAGGTGCGCACCTCGCCCTGCATGTTGGCGAGGGTAAGCGCGCCGGGCTCAATGTCGTCTTCGGGGCGCTTGCCGGGATTATGAAGGATGATGGTCTCCTGCCATTCATAGTTATCGGGTGAGACAGGGCCGCTGTGCCACAGCGTCTGCTTGCGGATGGCCACGCCGTCGGGATAGACGGTCCACTGTTCTTCCACCCAGTCTCCCCAGCCGGTATCGGGATCGGAACCGGCTTCGGCGTAGCCACGCGTTTCCACCAGAGAATAGCGCCACTTCACAACCGCGCGGGCGGCCGTGGACTCGATGATGCTGACGCGCGAACTGCGGTCCTGCTTGTCAGACATGGGCTCGCAGTCCTGGCCACCCATGTTGCAGTAGGGGTCCATCCAGGTTTCCACGGATTGCTCGTTGTACCATTTGCCGTTCTCGGTTACCCAGGCGGGCATATAGTTGAGGCCTTCCCAGAAGGCGAGTCGCATGGGCGACTGCTCAAATCTGACCACAACATCGGAGTTTGGGCCGAAGCGGCGCAGGTGATCCCATGAGGGCTTGAATCGCAGCGTTGCATGGAAAGCGCCGAAGGGACCGGCGTCGGATGGACCGGAAGGCATGACGGCATAAGGAATCACATCTCCCGTAGTGACATGCGCGGACGCGAAGGCTGCAGCTTCGTCCGCAGCGGAGCGGGCGCCGGGCTGAATCGAGATTTCATCGAGGTAGCCCTCGATCGAGTAATAGACTGCATCGTGCGGGTGAATGAGCCAGGCAGGGAACGGAAGCGTGGGCGCGCGGACTCGCCCGACAATAAGACTTGCCTCGTCGGCCGAAAAGAAGGGCCCGCTGGTCTTCAGCGATCCGGCCTCACTGCCGTTGACGTAGAGCGTAACGCCCTGCTTTGGGTCGAAAGTTGCGGTCACGCGAGACCACTTCTTCAGAGGCAGCTGGACCGTGGAGTCGACGTGGTGCCACACGCCATTCACATCGATGCCAAAGCCTGGATGTCCGAACGCGTCGATATCCAGCACGTAGCCCACCTGATCGTCGAGCTCCCGGTCGACGATCGGAACCCAGTTCCATGGGTAGTCATCGAGAGCGATCCATGCGGAGACGGTAAAAGCCTGCCCAACATCTGGAACGTCTTTCGCCGCACGCTCGATGGAGGTCGTATATCCGTCGAACGACAGTGCGTTGCCGCTGACCCCTGGAACGCGCAGAAAATAGCCGTGTATCGGGTCGTCGATGTTATGCGAGGAGTCATGGACGACCGCCCCGGACCCCTCATCGAAGTGCCAGACGATTGACTGTTGTTGGGCAGCAGCAGTCAGCGCCATTCCCATTGCCATGCTGCACCACACTCTGCGGTAGGCTTGCTTCATTGGCTCCTCAGTTACGGCGTTAGACGGTCCCGGGACATTGCCTTGGTGGAAAAGTGCTGATGCGTATCAACCTCCATCGCAGCCCCTCCACTCAGGAGCGACACAAAGCGCGATCCTGCCAGGGACAGGCTCAAAGCAGTTCGAACTCATGCAGGCACATCGAATAAATGCCGCCGGGAGGGTTCACCTTGAATTGCGCCTTGGTGTAGTTCGCGCTATAGCACAACCAGCCCTTTCTCCCGTCTTCACTGATGAACTTTGTTGGGATGTTCACGAAGTACCCCTGCTCTCCAAACTTCGTCATGTAAGTGACCATCTTCCAGGGTCCGCAAATATCGCTCGACTCCAGAATAAAAGTGTTGATCTCCCGGGTGCCGGGCCAGGCGTCGGCAACGCACATCAGGTACTTCCGTAAGGGTGCATTGTAGGTAATAGTCACGCTTCCGCAGTGGTTGTTCCAGTCAATCAGCGGTTGAATTTGGGAGAACTCGCGCGACCATGTCGGCCTGCCTTGCGGATCGAGACCGGCGAAGTACTCGTATTGCGAGGCATCGTTGATGCTCGATGGCGAGGGCATAACTCGGGTCAGAAACAGCTGGTCTCCAGCAATCCAGTTATTGTTTGCGAAGCGCGGCTTGGGATCGGGCTCGACAGTGCCATGCCCTACAAGGTAGGCCTTGCCATCCGGGGAGTGTTCCATATTCCGGCCGAAGTCCACGAAGTGAGGGGTGCCGATCTTCACCTGCGGCAAACCGTGAATGATACTCCGCACGTCGGAACTCCGCCAATCGCGGTTTTGTTCGGCAAGCGCTTTCAGCGCCGTGGAGCGGTCCGCCACTTCCGGGAAGAGAGGCGACCAGGGAGTATGGGGCGTGTCTTCCCAGGTTTTTCCATAGTCCCGGGAGATCTTGAAACCAACAAAGGGTTCCAGCGAAGCCCAGGAAAAGAACATGCCGTCCACCGTTCTAGAAGGCACATCGCAGCAATAAGTCCCGAGATACCAAATGCCGTTGTAATTCAGGTTGGCACACGCGTATCTCCCGCTAAAAGGCAATGCCGACGCATTGTGCTTTCCCAGGGGAACGATCGATAGGTTCAAAGGGTCGTTGCCGATGATCTTTGCGTAGCCTTGGCTGGCCTTGATGCCGCGCGCGCCATCGGCTTCGATTTTCCCGCCTCCGGGCACGTTCACTGAGCCATCCTCGAACGGCGAGTAGAGGTTTCCATCTTGCGCCCAGGTCGGGAACCAGGTATCGGCATCGGTATATTGCGTATATTCTTTGTGCCGGCCGGTGAATCGAATCCCCTTCAGAATATCCGACTGGGGAAAAGGCGTATCCGCAGGGGGAGTAGATGGCCAAAGCAGGGGTTTGTAGAAACTGGATGCGCGCCCGGACCTCTGATCCATCCCCGCTTCTGGTAATGCATGGAGTCCCGAGGCTTTGAGAAACATGCATGCTGACCCGAGTTTAAGAAAGGTTCTGCGAATCATCTGGTACTCCTCTTCGTACAGCCGAATGGCTGAAGGATTATCCCCGGGAGCCGGTTGCGACCTCGTATGTGCCGCCGGGTTGAGTGTGGAATCTCACCACCCCCGGCTCGAGCAGGGAAGTGTTGACCGCCTTGCCCTCCAGCGTCACCTGCACGGGGGATGCCGTGCGCAACTGGCATTCTGTTCCAAGCTTCGAGAGAATTGAGGCGCTGGCAAGCTCGCCATTCTTCCAGAAGACATCCACTACAAATCCGCCACGCGCACACAACCCTTTGATGGATCCTGTGCCCCACGCCAAAGGAAGCGCCGGCAACAGGTGCACCTCACCGGCATGCGATTGCAACAACATCTCCGCAATCCCCGCCGTGCCTCCCAGATTTCCGTCCACCTGAAGTGCCTTGCCGTCGCGCGAAAAGAAATTGGGAAACATGGACTCGCCAATCAGTTTCTTCAGTGCGCGATGGGCGTGTTCCCCATCCCTCAAACGCGCCCACAAGTTCACCTTCCAGGCCATGGAAAAGCTCAAGCCGCCTTCGCCTCGCATCAGAATCGATTGTTTGGCGGCTGCCGCAAGCTTCGGGGTAACCTGAGGAGATATCTGGTTCCCTGGATAGAGTCCCCAGAGATGTGAGAGATGCCGATGTTCGGGCTCGATGTCACCCCAGTCTTCCAGCCACTCCTGCAAGTTTCCGCGCTTGCCCACCTGCATGGGAGGCAAACGCCGCCCAGCTTCGCGAACCCGGTCGCGAAAGTCAGAATCGATGCGCAAAAGCTCTGAAGCTTTCGCATAGTTGCCAAAGAGGTCGCGGAGAATCTGCATGTCGATCGTCGACCCTGCGCAAATGGTGGTTCCGGGAAGATAGATTCCCGCTGTCTCATCGAGGTATCGCTCGTTTCCCTCTCGCTTGGGAAAATTCTCGGGCGACATGGAGGGGCATGTGACCAGCCACTTGTACTTTGGATGCTCGACAAGGGTATCCAGGAAGAACTGCACCGCCCCCTTCAAAACTGGATAGATGGTCTGAAGGAAATCACGATCGCCGTTGAACAGGTAGTGATCCCACAGATGGCTGCAAAGCCATGCGCCTCCGACGGAGAAGGTTCCCCAGGTTGGGCCGTCCATCGGTGCAGTTGCGAGCCAGAGATCGGTGTTCTGGTGCAGCACCCATCCCTTTGCGCCGTACATCACCGCGGCGGTCCGCTGGCCCGGCTCCACAATTGCCCGCACCATCTCCATCAGCGGCTCGGCGCAGTCGGCGAGGTTGGCGACCTCCGCCGGCCAGTAGTTCATCTGGAGGTTGATGTTGGTGGTGTACTTTGATCCCCACCAAGGACTCATGTCCTGATTCCAGATCCCTTGCAGATTGGCGGGCAGGGTTCCCGGGCGCGAACTGCAAATGAGCAGGTATCTTCCATACTGGAAAAACAGTGTGACGAGGTGTGGATCGTTGGCCGTCACGAAGCTCTTCACCCGTTCGTCGGTCGGCTGATTGGCGGCGCCGGTCGTGCCCAGATCCAAGGCCACTCGGCGGAAGAGCCGTTGGTGTTCCGTCACATGCGCGCGACGGAGATCGACGTAGCTTTTTGCGCTGGCATTGCCCATGTGCTGCATCGCACGGGCTTCCGGGGTGCCGCTTACATCCTTGGCGTTTACGAAGTTGGTGGCCGCGGCAATCAAGAGCGTGACGGCATTCGCCTGGCGGACCTCCAGTTCCCGATAACCGGCTTCAACGCTTCCTCCCTCGGCGCTGGCTTTGACCCGTGCGTGGTAATCCAACTCGCCCTTGATACCCTGGTCTGAGGCGTTGTGACCGCGCATCGCAAGGCCATCGGGTGGAACACTGTCGGAGGTGTAGTGCTCGCCTTGGGAATGATCTGCATTCATCCCCCCGCTGATGCGCGCCTTCAGTGAAATGTTGCCCGGCCTGCTTGCCGTCAGACGGACCACAATGACCTGATCGACTGGGCTCGAAAAAATCTCGCGGGAAAATCGCACGTCGCCCACACGATAAGTGACGCGGACAATGGCTTCGTCCAGGTCAAGCGTGCGGCGATAATCCGTTACCTTCGCGTGTCCCGAAAAAGTGAGCCACAGATCCCCAAGCGGCTGATAGGTCGTCTGATCGGCTGGGTAACCCATCATCGTGCGGCCAAACAGATCGTTGGCCTGGAGGTATTGGCCCGCAAACACCAGGCGCCGTATCTCCGGCAAAGCATCAGGCCCGCCGTAAGTGTTGGGATCGTACGGCGCGCCGGTCCAGAGCGTCTCCTCGTTGAGCTGAATCCGCTCCTGCTCCGTGGCGCCCATAACCATCGCGCCCAGTCTGCCGTTGCCGATGGGCAGCGCTTCTGTCCACTCCTTCGCAGGCTGGCGATACCACAGCTCCAGCTTGGGCGTGCCCGGTTCAGGAGCTTCGGCCGCGGCAAAAACCCAGTCTTTTGCGGCCAGCAGACTCGCGGAACCCGCCAGTAAAGTCTTACCAGCATCGCGACGTGACATCTTTATCACCGTCATCTCCTAAACCAGGTTCTACAGCGGTTCCCGAATTGCTGTAAACCGAAGCCGTCCCTGTCGAGTGGCTCGCCGCGGCGAGCCACCTTCCACTGCAGCGAAGAGGCCACGTGAATTCGGGAACCGCCCTAGATCGGAATCTCCGCTCTACCTCTCGATAGAGAACCAATATACCCCTTTGCGTTCGCTCGCAAGTTTTCTCGCATCCGTTCCGCCCTAACCTGCGGCGCAGGCCTGGCTGGGTCGCCACGGGGACAAAAGCCATCATCCTGACATCCTTGAAGCGACTGTTCGAGGCACTGTTTCGCACCTCCCGATCGATTGCCTGATTGACGCGGCCGGTGAAGCTGTTGCTGATTCCTGTGGCCGGCAATTGCCCATTCAACGAATAGACCGGGGTCTTGGGCTCGGAGCGGCTGACCGGCGCTCTGCTCGGCCGCCTCACCCACGACGCCCACATCATCGAGATGAACGGCGGCAACCAACACCCCCAAAAGAGCCGCCTCATACGCTGCCCGCCTTCAGGCTGTTGAACCCTCTCCAGCGAGCGTATCTCGTTGCAAAAGGCCTCTACCGCTCCGCTCCAGATCCATTCCTCCCCTTCATGGGCGCTCTGGGAGCGTGTCTGAGTGATCATTGTCTTGGCAATATGTTGGGCCTGGAAGGCGCCGGTACCCCAGCCTTTTGCGTGCACAAGTGCTGCAATCTCAATACTCGGACGAACTCTCAGCTGGTCTTCGATTGCCCTGCCCCTTTCACAACGCCCGCGGCATCTTGCCAGGGGCTTTCCCGAGAATGGGAAAGTCTGTATAAAGATTCTTCTTGCAAACCCGGCATGGACTCGTGTATACACGATTCCATGCCGGGTTCCCAAGAATCCGGCCACCGGGAGAGGCCCTAATGGAACTTCTGAGAGTGTCGCAACGTGTCGTGAGGAATCACCTCATTTTCCCAATCTTGCTGTCAACTCTCGTCCTGATCTTTACGGGGCAGAGCCTTGCGCAATCGTCCACCGCCTCCATTAACGGAACCGTTCGCGACTCCAGCGGAGCTGTCATTCAAAACGCGGCGATCGTGCTGCGAAATACCCAAACGTCCGTGGAAAAGTCCACGGTATCCAATGCTTCCGGGGTATATTCGATCTTCGACATCAACCCGGGCCAGTACACGATCAAGGCAACTGCGTCGGGTTTCGGCGTGAATGAAGTTCCTCTCTTGACCCTGACCGTCGGTCAAATTGCAACCATCGACTTCTCGTTGACGGTGGGGAAACAAGAGCTCACCGTAACCGTGGAGTCCGCATTGCCGCAGCTGGAGGTATCGAATGCGAGCCTGGGTACGGTAATTTCCGAGAAGGATGTCGAGGATATCCCGCTGAATGGGCGCAATTTCACCCAGCTTCTCACCCTTACTCCAGGCGTGTCGCCTGTTAGCACGGGCCAGAACGCCAACGAGGGCGCAGCCACATCGGGAGGAGGATGGATGGTCGCCGCAGCGATTGGCAGCAACGTTGTTTTCCCCTCTGTCAATGGGCAGACCAACCGCAGCAACTTCTTTTTGGTTGACGGCATGGATGATTTCGGGGAATTTATCAGCAGTTATGCGGTGCCTCCTATCATTGATGCGATTCAGGAATTCAAGGTTGTCTCTCATACCGACAGCGCTGAGTACGGCGGTGTATTGGGCGGCGTCATCAACGTAACCACGAAGTCGGGTACCAATAAGCTACACGGCTCCGCATGGGAATTTGCCCGCAATCAAATCTTCGACGCTCGCAGCTATTTCCTTCCCAAGGGTGTGCCTAAAACTCCATACAGCCAGAACCAGTTTGGCGCTTCAATCGGCGGTCCGGTTGTGCTGCCTCGTTACAACGGTAGGAATAAGACATTCTTCTTCGGCGCATATCAGGGATTTCGCTTTTCCCAAATCTCAAACAATCCTTTGCATGTTCCCACCGCACAAGAGCTTTCCGGAGACGAGAGCGACTGGCCAACGCAAATTTACAATCCATTCAGTTTTCGGCCCGATCCAGCCCACAAGGGGCAGTACATCGGTGATCCATTTCCGCAAAACCAGATTCCAAAGGGTCTGATACAACAGAACCTGGTTGACTATGCAAAATTTGCCTACCCGCAAGCCGGGACGGCATTTGACAGCTCAGGAGACAATGCGCTCGATACCACGCCTCTTACTCAGGTGCAGAATGATTGGAATATCCGGGTGGATCAGAAGGTAGGGGCAAATGACTCTGCATTCTTCCGCTACAGCGCCCAGAATAGTGCAGTGGGTGAATCGGCAGGTCTTCCGGGTGACCCGGAAGTGGTTCCAATCCCGTCACGCGACTGGGGCATCAGCTATGCACATGTGTTTAGCCCTAGCCTTGTCCTCCAGGGACAATTCTCACATACCCAGATGTTTATGGATTCGTCGTATTTCTTTACAAAATCGTCCTCAGCTATCACAAGTGAGTTAGCCCTGGCTCCAACAATTAGCAATTGGGTCTCGGTGCCAAATAAGGTTGTGCTCCCATCCATGGTTATTTCAGGCTACTCCTTCAACCCGGGAGAGTACTCCAACACCAATACCGCCACAGATGATTGGAACTATAGTGGGAGCCTGCAGAAAACAGTGAGGACTCATTCACTGCATTTCGGCGGTGGCTTTACCAAAATGTATAACGCGGCGACAACCGCATTCCCTGATATTGGCTTCGGCGCGCAGAACACTGCTGACCCGAATCCACTCGATACAGTCAATTCCGGTTCTGCGCTGGTTTCCTACATGCTGGGAATTCCAAATAGCTATTACATGGTCAATTCTGAGGTGGCCACCCGTTTCGGCGGTGTTGGAAGCGCCTATGGCCAGGACTCCTGGAAGGCTACCCACAATTTGACACTGAATGTCGGGCTGCGTTACGACTTTACGTTGTTCCCGCCCTTTGGAAAAGATTCTCTGAATGCAGCTCACGGAGGCCCGTATATTGGCGATTACGACTTCTCCAACGGCACCTATGTACTGGAAAAGTTGCCGCCTGCTTGCAATGTGACCAAGGCGGCTCCATGCATTCCTGGGGACGGCACGTTGCCCGATCATGTGGTGGTGTCTCCTAACGGTAAGATTGCCAAGAATGACTTCAGCGACATCGGTCCGCGCGTCGGCTTTGCCTATCAGCTCGGGAGCAAGTCAGCCATCAGGGGGGCCTTTGGCGTTGTGTATGACAACTGGGCCGGAATTAACCAGATGACGCAGAACGTATCCTCAACATGGCCAGATGTTGGAATCTTTGCGAATCCTGCTGATCTTAACCTGCCAAGTTCGGCATCGGCTACCCCGACGATCACTGCAACCAACCCATTAGGGAACGCCACCTTTCTTCCTGCTCCAACACCGTTCACACAGACTGGGAATTTCTATGCACCGCAAAGAAGATTCCCCCTGTCAGAGCAATGGAATGTCGGCGGACAACGGCAGCTGAACCTTAACACGGCTCTGACAATCCAGTATGTCGGGATGGCTTCGCGGCGCCTTGATTATGGCGGTAACGACAATGCCGCTCTTACGCCAGGCCCCGGCGATCCCCAGTCGCGTGCGCTGTATCCGTATATGCCCACCACGGGATACGATCGCCCAATTGGCCACTCAAGCTACAACGCCGGGCAACTGGCGCTTGAGAGGCGATATGCGAATGACTTTTCGTATTCCGTCGCTTACACCTGGTCTAAAACTATAGACACGGGCGCTGATGGCTGGTGGGGTACAGAAGGAGGCACCGCACAGGACGCATATTGCATATCCTGCTACGGAAGCCGCTCCGTAGCTGGTTACGATGCGACGCACATGCTCTCTGTGGACACGCTCTATCAGCTGCCGGTCGGCAGAGGCAAGCGGTTCTCGACAGGCAATCGTGTCCTGGATTATGCCATAGGGAATTGGCAGAGTAATAACATTTTCATCGCCCATACGGGCACCCCGTTCACTCCATGGATCAGCAGCGACATAGCCAATGTAGGCGGCAATCAGGAAAGCTTGAATATTGTCGGGAATCCTCATTTGACGCACCGCAGTCCCGCGGAATGGTTCAACACCGCTGCGTATGTGGTTCCACCGGGCTATAGCTACGGCACGGCGGGAAGAAACTCACTTCGTGGACCTGCTTTTTGGGGGTGGGATACTTCTCTCTTCCGTTTAATTCAGCTTGGCAAGGAAAGGGAGTTCGAATTCCGCGCGGAGGCGTTCAACGTGTTGAATAATGTGGTCCTGGGTCAACCAATTAACGACTACAACACTGGCCCGCAATTTGGGACCATCAACTCCACCACGAACGTTGCCCGGCAGATACAATTGGCCCTGAAGTTCAGATTCTAGAGGGATTGAGTGAATCAAACAGGAGCGCGGCCGCCCGCCAGGCAGCGGACGGTCGCGCTCGATGTCGCAAGCTCGCAGAATCGAGTCCACCGGGTGATTCACGGTCCACCGCAGATCATCCGGCGGAACTCCTGCGGGATCCTCCCGGCTGACATTCTGTGGTCGCGTTATTGGAACCCAGGACAAGTCAAATCAGGGCAGCCTCTATGGAGCGTGAGATCGTTGCCGTCTGTAGATGATCGCCAAATCACTGACCTGTCGCCGCATCCGGCAGGGTTGAGACCGGAACAGCGTGCTGCGGACCTCCGGCCGAAGAAAAAGCAGTTCCCAACACATTGCAGGCTCAATTTGCCGCGCATCGTGTATTTGCTGGTTCTTCTCTGCTTCCGCATCGTTCTGGTCGCCCAGCCCACTTCTGACTGTAAGGGCTCCTCTGAACTGGAAAGCATGATCGCGACGCATCCCTCCGCGGATGCTTACGATGCGCTAGGCACTGAGTTTGGCCGCAAAGGGCAATTCTCCTGTGCAATTGCCGCCTTTGAATCTTCACTGCGCTTGAAGCCTGGCGCCTGGCAGGGTCACTACAAACTTGCACTTGCATTGATGTCAAATGGAGATTCAGATCGGGCATACCGTGAAATGCTGGCTGCGTCGCGGCTCAATCCAGACGCAGCGCAGATTCACCTGGGCCTGGGTTTGACGCTTAGCCAGTTGCAACAGCCAGAGGCAGCGATCGGCGAATTCCAAAGGGTTCTCAAGGACGCCCCGGAATCGATTCCAGCGCTCGATGGAATTGCAAAGCAACTGATCGCGGAGAGAAAATATTCGGCCGCTATCTCCTCCTTGCTCAACGCCCCGCCCGATAACGGATTGCAGTTAGATTTGGCGATCGCCTACTCCGGAAACAACGAGCCGAAAAAGGCAAATCCAATTTTGTCAGCCTTGGTAAAAGCGGATCCAGCAAATGCGCAAGCTCACCTGAACCTTGGAATCAATTTCACACAGCAGAAACTTTACCATGAGGCAGAAGCAGAATTCCGTGAAGCGCTACGCCTGGATCCGGCAAATGACGTCATCCGCGTTTCAGATGTCAAGGCATTGCTCAATCTCAAGCAGTATGCAACCGCACTGCCTGTGATCCAGGAATATCTACACCGGAAGCCGCATGATTTCGACGCTCTGGAGCTTGCAGGTGAGGTTGACTTCGGACTGTCTAATTATGCTGAAGCCGAAACAGTGCTCAAGCAGGCAATTGCCATCAATCCTGATCACTATAACGCCCGCTACTATCTCGGCTCAGCGTTGGCTGACCTTAATAGGCCTGGGGAGGCCAGCGTGCAACTGGAAAGGGCAGTGCAACTGAATCCTGGGGCGAGCGAAGCACGCTACCGGCTAGCCATGGCCCTTCGCTCTTTGGGGCGCCGGGAGGAGGCCGTAGAAGAGCTGGAAATCCTCAAACAGAAGAAAGAGGAATTCTTCAAGCAGGAACTCATAACTGCAAAACCAGACAGTTCAAGTCAAGCTCCGCTGACAGGAGATGCGCAGAAGTCCGTAGAGATGTATCGCCAGCGCCTCGCGGAAGATCCGGGCAATTCCTCCGTGTATTACGATTTAGCGCTCGCATTGGACCGGCAGGGAAGCTACAGTGAGGAGCGGCAGGCCCTGGAAAAGTCAATTCAACTGGATGCGAAGTTCGCGCCAACACACAATCAAATCGGATTTCTGGATTTACAGTCGGGTCTCACTGCCGAAGCAGAACGTGAATTCAAGACCGCACTTGTACTGAATCCGCAGTACGCCGAGGCTCAGAATAATCTGGGCGTGCTCTATGGCCGGATCGGCCAGGCCAGCCAGGCAGAACAGTTGCTTCGCAGCGCCACGACCATCAATCCTCAATACGGACAGGCGTTCACGAATTTGGGGCTGATTCTGGCGGGTGAGTCGCATTTTTCTGAGGCCGAGGAAGCACTGAGCCAGGCCGTGAAACTCAATCCTGACAGCAGGAATGCTCTCACGGCACGCGCCATGGTCTACCAACGCATGAATCGCGGCGCTGAGGCTGTCGAGGACTTTCGTAGAGTCTGTGGCCTCGATCCCAACTCCGCTGCAGCCCATTTCAATCTGGGCACAGCATTGGTTGACCGGTTTCAGTTGAAGCAGGCTCTTGCAGAGTTATCCGCTGCGCTGCGGCTAAACCCCAGGAACGCCGAAGCTCATTATGAAAGGGGCAAGGTCCTGCTGGACGAGCGGCGCTATGAGGATGCAAGAACGGAACTCGAGGCAGCGATAAGAGTGGATCCTCACTCCGCCGACTCATGGTATCTGTTGGGTCTGATTGCGAAGCAGCTCGGAGATACAGAGCAGTCGATCAAGTGTTTCGGAAATGCAATATCCGCCAATCCAGCTAGCGCTCAGGCCCAGTACATGCTGGGGCAGGAACTATTCCAGCGGGGCAATGTTTCGGAGGCAATCCTGCATTGGCGCAAGGCTGTCGATATTTGGCCGCAATACGGCGAGGCTCTCTTCAATCTCTCGCGGGCACTGGAAAAGACAAACAAAGAAGAAGCCGGACATTATCAGGCGAAATTCGAAGAGCTTCAAGCGCAGCAACACATCAAGGATCGCGCTCAGACTCTTGAAAACTTTGCCCTCGCCTCGGCAAAGGCGGAGGAATTGCCCCAGGCGATGCTGCAGTTGAAAGAAGGATTGAAGGTCTGCGGGGCCTGCACTGCGCTGCCTCAATTGCACAGAGATCTGGGAATCGTCTACTGTCGCTCAGGCGACCTGGCAAATGGGCTGGGAGAGCTTTTGGAAGCGGAGAAGTTGGCTCCGGACGACAAGGATCTGCAAGAGACGATCAAGATAATTCAAGCGCAGTAGGGTGGTGTGCGATGCAGATGGGCGATGAGCCGGGTTTGAGCTTTGCGCTGGTCAAGAGGGAATTGAAGAAGCGCCGTGCATCACACTGCAGGGCGCTGGATTTCCTGCGTGCGGCGAGGGATGGCTCGATGGTACGAAGAAGCCTGAGTCCAGGTCGGAGCGAGCGGGCATGGCGGATGCCGTCGTTCCGCTTCGCACTAGCCATTCTGCTGCTGATGGCCGGCAGTGCCAAGGCCAGCTCAAGCGGCCAGGAGTTGGCGCCCACCCCGCCGATGGGCTGGGCCAACTGGAACAGTCTGGGCTGCAACTACGACGAAGGAACCATTCGAGCCATTGCGGATCATCTTGTCTCGAGCGGGATGAGAGATGCAGGTTACAAGTATCTGATCATTCAAGAGTGCATCGTCCCCGCTGGCCATCGTGCTCCTGATGGAACTCTATTGCCTGACTCGCGGAAGTTCCCGAGTGGTCTTCCAGCCCTCGTTGCTTACATTCATGCCAAGGGCCTGAAGGCGGGCATCTACACCGACCTCGGTCCGAAGACCTGCGCAGAATATGAAGGCAGCTACCAGCACGATGAGCAGGATGCGCAGACATTCGCATCCTGGGGCATTGACCTCATTGAAGAGGATTTCTGCCATAAGCCCGCCGGCTATACGGCGGCACAACTCTACACCCGCATGCGCGACGCCATCGTACACACCGGTAGGCCGATGCTCTTTTACATCTGCAACTGGGGTGGAGAACTCGCATGGACGTGGGCGCCGGGGCTGGCCAGCGCCTGGAGGAGCACTGACGACGTGGGCGAGCCGGGACATGCCGAATGGAAACTGATCGTGCGCAATTTCGATCAGAATGCGTTTCATGCGGCCAGTGGCGGACCTAACCACTGGAGTGATCCGGACATGCTTGAAGTTGGCGTGCCAGGAATTTCGCAGCTTGAGGAGCAATCATTATTCAGTCTTTGGGCGATCTCTGCGGCGCCACTCTGGGCCGGAAACAATCTCATCACCATGTCGCAATCCACGCTGCAGGTGCTGACGAATCCCGAACTAATCGCCGTGGATCAGGACCCGCTCGGCCAGCCGGCAACCCTCATAACAGAAGAGCGTCCCGGGTTGCAGGTGTGGGCGCGGCGGTTGGCGGGCGAGCAGTCGCCACAGGCCGTTCTGCTTTTCAATCGAAATGCCGAACCCGCGAAGATGTATGTCGATTGGGAAGACCTCGGTATCTACCGCCCCGTGACGGCACGCGATCTTTGGGCGCATCGCGATCTCGGAGTTCTTTCCGGGGAATATTCAACGATCGTACCTGCCCATGGCGTCGTCATGTTGCGGGTTGTGCCCCGTTGATCGCCCCAAGGTATTCTGAGCCGCGTCTCAGAAAGGTTTGACGGCGGAGGAACGCAGTGCTTCGAATTCGCGCGTAAATATGGCTGAACCAATTTGTCGAACACCCAATTCGCGGGGCGGCATGTGCCGCAGCGCAGGCAGTAAAGGAAGGAAGGCTCGTTCGTATGCATTCAACTGTTGTGGGATTTGCACTGGTCTTCATCGCTGCGCTCTCCGGTGGTGCGCTTGCGGTTCCTCTGAAGCAGAGGCGGCAATTTGAGCTCGAAAACATCTACATCCCCTCCACGCTCGTCATGATGCTTATCCTGCCCTTTGCCATGGCCGCGATCCTAATGCCGAACTGGCAGCAGGCCGTGCATGCGGCCGGCGCAGCAGCCGTGTGGAGAGGGGCGGCATTCGGGTTCGGATGGGGCGTTGGTGCTCTCCTGTTTGGCTATGGTGTCACCATGGCGGGAATGTCGGTCGGCTTCGCGACCATCATGGGGATCAACACCGCAGTCGGGTCCCTTCTTCCGTTTCTGGTCAAGTCTCCCGCCGACCTGCTCACATCCGGCGGGTTAGTGATTCTGCTCGGCATCGCCGGATGCGTCGCCGGGGTGGTGGTCTGCGGCAGGGGGGGCTTTCTGCGGGAACGCCAGACGGGCGTCAGCGATCAACGACGCGGATTCGGCAGGGCCTTGCTGGTCTGCGCGGCTTCCGGGGTGCTGAGTGCCTGCGCTAATCTTGGTTTTGCCTTTTCCAGCCGTGTCGGCGAAGAAGCTCAGAAGCTCGGCGTTAGCCCGGTCTTTTCCACTCTTGCCAGTTGGATGCCCGTCTTCTGGGGAGCGACTGTCGCGCTGCTTCTTTGGTTCGGCGGCCTGCAGATCAAGAGGGGCACGTGGCGAAAGAACTTCGGCCCGGACGCAGCGCACGACTGGCTGATGGGTGTGTTGATGGGCATCATATGGTTTGTCGCCACCATCCCCTATGGCATGGGCGCATACTACCTGGGCCGCCTCGGCACCTCTGTCGGATGGGCCGTTTACATGGCCTTCACGCTGCTCGTTGCCAACATCTTCGGATTTATCACCCGCGAGTGGACCGGCGCGCCGCCACGTGCATTTCGAACGCTCTACGCCGGCCTTTCGGTACTGGTCGCTGCCATCGTCGTGCTCGCTATCGGCAATTCAATCACCGGGCATTAGACACTCAAGAAAGGTGGTACCCGGCCATGCAATACAATCTGCTCGGCAAAACGGGATTGAAGGTCTCCCGGCTCAGCTTTGGGGCCTCGGCGCTCGGAGGGACCTTCCATGCCGTGGACGAAGCCGAGGCCATTGCAGCCGTGCACGCCGCGCTCGAGTGCGGCATCAACTATTTTGACGTTGCGCCTGCCTACGGAGGCACTCGATCGGAGACGGTTCTCGGCAAGGCCCTGCGCGGCATTGCCCGTGACCGATTCTTCCTGTCCACCAAAGTAGGCAAATACACAGATCCCAACACTTACGGCAACGACACACTGGATTACTCGCGCGCGCGCATCCGGGCTTCTCTGGATGAAAGCGCGCAGCGGTTGGGTGTGGACTACTTCGACATCATCCATATTCACGACATCGAGTACCAGGATCGAAAACATGCCGAGTGGGCTCTGACGGAAGGCTATGAAACGGTTCAGCAGTTGAAGCGGGAGGGCAGGATAGGAAACGTCAGCTTTGGCATCTACCCCATGGATTTGTGGAAGCGGATCTTTGCATCGCACGATATCGATGCCGCCCTGATTCACAATCACTATTGCCTCAACGATACGCAGTTGCTCGATCTGCTGCCCGTAGCCAGGCAGAAAGGCATCGGCATTGTGAATGGCTCGCCCTTTGCGTCGGGGCTGCTGACCGATCGTGGCGCGCCCGCATGGCATCCCGCCAGCCCCGAAGACCAAAGCCTCTTTCGCGCCGCCGCTGCATTCTGCCGGAGCCAGGGAACTTCGATTGGACGGCTGGCCTTGCAGTTTTCAAGCCAGAATCCGGAGATTCCCACCACGCTGTTCAGCAGTTCCAAACCCGAAACCGTAATCCGCAACGTCGAGAGCCAGGATGAGCCTTTCGATGGGCCGCTCGTGGCGGAACTGCGGAAGATACTGGAACCCGTTCTGAATAAGGAATGGAGCTATTAGTTGACCATCGACGCTCATCATCGTCTCTGCAAGTGCAATGATCGCGGCTTCGCCCGAGGGATGACCAAAATCCGGCAACCAAGGGAAGGTCGTTTGTAACAGCTTCCTGGGAAACGCCTGTCAGAGGATTCCGCTTCCCGGTCGCACACGAGGAGTAAAAAGTGAAACAAACTGCTCAAAGAATCGGAATGGTGATCGGCATCAAACCCGATCTTATAAGCGCGTATGAGACGGTGCATGCTGCATCTAATCCCGGCGTGCGCGACTTACTAGCCAAATACCACATGCATAACTTTTCCATTTTCATCCAGGAGCTTGCGGCAGGTTGCTACTACTTGTTCGGCTACTACGAGTACACCGGAAGCGACTACAGGTCGGACATCGAGAAACTCGCCGCCGAACCCCGCAATCAAGAGTGGTTGAGCATGACCGATCCAATGCAGATTCCACTGCAAGGCGAACGATCGTGGTCGATCATGCGCGAGGTATACCACAATCCGTAACGATCGCTGCGGTGTCGATGTGCCGGTACTGCTGGTCTGGCGGGCATTCCGCCCGCACAAATTACCCAAGGAAGGTTGATAGCTATGAACTTTAGCAGACGCGCACTACTCAAGGGCGGAACCGCCCTTTCCGCCGCCTCGGTGCTCAACCCAAGGGGAACCGCCTTGGACAAGCAGAACCCTCATGCCATCTCCGGGAGCGGCCCTTTCCAGCCGTACTGGAACTCGCTGCGGGGAATCCCTGTTCCACAGTGGCTCAGGGATGGCAAGTTCGGCATCTACACACACTGGGGCATCTACTCGGTTCCTGCCTACGGCAAGAACGGCACCTGGTACGCGCACAACATGTACACCGATCCGGATTCCGATGCGAGGAAACACCAGGAAGCTACTTACGGCCCGCTCGATAAATTCGGATACAAAGACTTCATTCCCCACTTTACGGCGGCCCGTTTCGATCCTGAAGAATGGGCCGACCTGTTCAAGAACGCCGGTGCCCGCTTCGCCGGTCCCGTCGCCGAGCATCATGATGGCTTCGCCATGTGGAACACGAAGTTTTCCGAGTGGAATGCAGCCAGGATCGGCCCAAAACGCGACGTAGTTGGGGAACTCGCCAAAGCCTGCAAAGCGCAGGGCCTCAAGTTCCTTACTGCATTCCACCATGCAGAGCACTGGTTCTACTTCCCCACATGGGACAAGCGCTACGACGTTTCGGATCCTCGATATGCCGGGCTCTACGGAGTAAGTCATGAGCCTGACGCTCTCCCAACCAAAGAGTTTCTCGACGTCTGGATTGGAAAACTGAAAGAGGTCGTGGACGCCTACGATCCCGATCTGGTGTGGTTTGACGACGGACTGCGAATCATCCAGCAACAATACCGGCAGGACTTTCTCGCTTATTACTTCAACAGGGCATCCCGGCTTCGCAAAGAGGTCATTGTGACTTACAAGAGTCATGACTTTACGCCAGGCGTCGGAATCAACGATCTGGAACTTGGTCGCGAGGCCGACATGACAGACTACGAATGGCTTACCGATACCACCATCGACAGTGGCAAGGGTTGGGGCTATGTTTCGGGCCTCGGGTTCAAATCGGCCGATCAGTTGATCACTGGCCTCGTCGATAGGGTCAGCAAGAACGGGTTCCTTCTTTTGAATGTAGGACCCAGGCCGGACGGGACGATTCCGGAACCCGCGAAGGAACGTCTGCTGGAAATGGGGAAATGGCTCCGGATCAATGGTGAGTCAATCTACAATACAACTCCATGGCTCGTGCCCGGAGAGGGGCCAACTCAATTCAAAAAGAGCGGCTCTTTTAATGAGGATAATAGCCTTCGCTATACGCCGCAGGATATTCGCTACACGTTCCGCGACAATTGCCTCTATGCCACTTGCCTCACCTGGCCAGGTGACAAGGCGGCCTTTACGAGGCTGGTAGCAGACAACGAGGCCATCGATAGGTGGGTGGGGTTGTACCCATCGGAAGTCGACTCGATCAAGATGCTCGGCAGCGATGAGCCTATCAAATGGGAGTTCACCAAGGAAGCTTTGGTGGCAACCACGCCGAAGGTAAAGCCCAGTGAATACGCCTGCGTCTTCAAAATCACGCTCAAGAAGCCATTCTGACCATGACGCTGCGGCGGCTCGCGTAAGGAGCATGTTGGCGTTGCGCGATCTGAGTGAGGGGGATGCGATTTGCCCGGCAGGTTCCGGGCATCGGCCCAATGAGAATGGTCTCGGCGCTTTGACTCTGGAAGTTGTGCGGTTTCGCAAGTGAGAGGGGTGCAGACAATGATTCATAGCATCGATTCAAGGAGTTTTGCGTGGCCACGCCTTAAGCCGTGGCTGGTGATGGCAGCGCTCGCCGCGCTCTTCGGCATCGCAGGCCACACCCTGGAACCGGCTGCGTCAGCCGCAGGCCAGGACCCAATCTCTCGCGTATCTCTGGCCGAATCCATGGACAAAGGGCTGCACGGGTATATCTCCATGAAGGTGTCGGCTCCTCGAGAGGGCTTCGGCTACGGAGTCAGTTTCTATGCCGCAACCTGGCCTCTCCTCGCGACCCCGCTTGAATCCTTCCAGATTGGCCTGCCCGGCACGTGGATTGTCCCTGACAACCGCGGGTACGAGCAGCCGCTGTGCCCGCACGGCACAGTCGCTCGCGACCAATGGCCCGAGCGCGCTCCCTCCTACTATCGCGATGTCTTCCAAACCATCGAGGGCGGCATGGGCTTCTGGACCAGCAATCAGTTCCACTCGACCACGCCGAAATTTATCATGAATGGCACCGCCAACTGCTATAACTACATGATTGAAACCCCGGGGTGGGGATTTGGCAGGGCTTCCGATCTTGCGGCTCTCGATTCAGAGCAAATGGGGCTGGTCCAGATCAGCAATCGCCTGGTGGTTCCGCCCGACGCATGGACATTCAAGCCGGGTATGCGCGGCGAGCTGTTCGGCACGGCGTGGATGGCCCTGCCGCTTATGGGCTCGCACTCTGCGTATCATCGCCAGCCGACTGGGGACCTGTGCTGGACCCTCTTCGTGAATGCGCAGAACTTCAAAGGACCGGTGGCGTACTGGATTCCCGACACGTGGAGCGCCATTGCCAACGGCTATCCTCCCGCGGCGGGACGCACTCTGGACACACGGCCCGGCTTGATGGACGGGGGCGCGATGGAAGTGAACACCGTTCCCTATTTCAGCAACAAAGATGCTCATGGCACTTTGTATTCGCGGATTCCGAAGCTGCTGTTTCCCGTCGATGCCGCGAATACCTCCATCCTCATGCAGGATGTGCTGGTCTATTCGCCCGAGGCGCTCTATAACTCCGTGAAAGCATGGTCTAATTCGAGCGGCGGAGTCACGGGTAAGTTCAATCTGCGTGGGGCGGTCGTGCCCTCCTGCGTCAATGAGCCGCTCAAGTTCGACCAGAACGGCATGACGCTGACCGGCTTCGAGAGATTCGTCGAGACGACGATGGTGGGACGAAGTGGGTCCTGCTCTTTCGGCCTCAAATGGAAGGAGTCGCCACCCGCCGGATTCCCGGAGTATTTCAGGCAGGAAGGCGATAAGATGGTGGCAATCCCTGCTTCGCAAGTACCCACCGAAACTGCGCTGCCAACCCAGACCTTCGCTCCAGCCGCAACCGGCATGCCTTACACATCCCCCTCCCAGCCAGGCACCGTCTGGACTACCCCGGGACCGAAGAGTGGACCGTTCATCGCCGTACTGAGCGACGGAAGCCAGGTGACTTACTACTGGTACCGTTTCGTAGACCAGCCTGCGCTTCAACACTTGAACCTGTCGGCGACCGAAAAGGCAAGCTTGCAAGCGCGGATCGAACGAATCCATGCTAACTGGCCGATTACTCGCGACTACATGGCGCCGCCAAGCAGCGGAAGGCTGGCCACGCTCGATCCGGCACTCATTGTCACACCCCCTGAAGGAATGGAGGTTGGATACGTGCCCATTGTGACTCGGCAGGAGTCCGCGTTGGCCAGGCCGCAGTGATTCCGCCTGATGCTGGATCTTCCCGTTGCCATACTCTGCCCAAGCTTTCGACCAGAGAGTGTTGATGTCCTTAAGAAATCAACCCCCTGCACATTGCCTTTCAGAGCCCAGGAATCGTGATTCTGCTCTAGCCGGCCAGAGATCGCAATTTGACCTCCAACCCGTGGAAACACCGCCCCAGATCTCTTTCACCAGACCTGCCGCAGGAGGTCCGGCTACAGTTCATCTTCTCTCTCGTAAACAATTCCCCTCGCCCGCAGGTGTGCGATGATGCGGTCAAGACATCCCGGCGATGCGCCTATGGTCGACGGCGCGGAAATGCCTGCATGTCGATACGTGCCATCGAGCACGCAACGCGCAACCCCGGTGCAGGTGTAGCCCGTGCTTCTCGCCATGGAACTCATCCTGGATTCCGGGTCCCAGGCTGCGAAGAGCGTGTAGAAAAACTTCTTTTCCACTCCGCGCTCCCGCCCCCGGATATGGATGCGCATAATCGTGAACTCATCCTCATCGTCCTGCGGTTTCCATGCGTCCGGCGCCCAGGGCGTCCCGGTGTCTTGAAGTTGCTTGATGTACGCGATATGACCGGGAAAACGAAGGGTCTTCTCTTTCATGTTGGGTATGCGCCCGTCCATCGTGGTGATGAGCGATCGCAAGCCGTCGGTATTGAAGGCCTCCAGCACCAGGTCATGACCGGCCGTGTGAAATTCGACAATCTCCGGCTCACTCAGTGCGGGCATGGTAATCAACCGGCCGTTTTTCACGTAACGCGCTGGTCGCGTATATTCTTCCCACACATCCGGGGGCGAGAAAGTCGGCAGGTATTGATCGGGTTCGGCGCGGCTGAAATGAAGACCGCCGACAACAAATTCGAAATCCACAATTTCCATCCTGGAAGCGAAGAACCCGGCCAGGAAGTCGGGAACCCCTGGAGCCAAGCCGCAATCCACCGCTGCCGTAACGTTGTAGCGCCGGGCAACCTCGTCGAGCACAAAGGCATCCTCAGCGAAGAAGGAGATGTCCACGACATTTTTGCCGTTCTCGATGATTGCCTTGAGCGTTTTGAATCCCATAAATCCGGGCACAGCTGAGACGACGAGGTCCGCGTCGCGGATCGCTTCGCCAACCGCCTGTGCGCTTCCCAGATCGGCAACTCTTGTGGTGACATCGTAGCGGGAAGACAGGCTCGCGAGAGCATCCCGGCTCGCATCGGATGATGTCACTTCGAACTCTTTGGACAGGTCCGCAGCGATTGCCTTGCCCACGCGTCCAGCCCCCAAGACGACAACTTTTTGTCTCACCATCCGCCTCTCCAATCCAGTTCCCTTGCATTCTACGGCTTCTGGCGCGGGCCCTTGATATGCATCGTTCAACACCACGGTCTCCCCATCCCGTGCGCGGTATTCGCTGCTCCTATGCGGCGTTTTTCCGCTCCGTGGCTGCACTCAGCGAGCGCTGGACCGCGGGGGCTGCGTTGATCTGTCTTTTCCTGCTTCTGGCGCCTCCCATCGCACACTTTGCCAAGCCCCAGCCGGTTTTCCTTGCATGCACAGTATGGTAGCCTGTATACACGGTCTCACAATCAATTCATAGCAGCCAGACTGCTTGAAGAGGCCAATCGAAGCAAGTCAGAGTAGAACAATGAGATGAGCGCATCGTGCAATCGTGGGGGCGCTCTGGTCTGCCAGCGGTTACAGCGGCTCCCGAATTGGTGCAAACCGAAGCCGCCACTGTCGAGTGGCTCGCCGCGGCGAGCCACCTTCCGCTGCATCGAAGAGGCCACGTGAATTCGGAAACCGCTCTAAACGCGAAAACGGAAAAATATTGAAATGCGGGTTGCAAACAAGCGAGTCAACACAACACAGTTCGGTTACCGGAGGAATGGAATTATGCCAGCCATATTATTGAAGGGCGGCGCCGCGCTTTCCAAAATCTCACCGATCGACCCTCGGGGAATGCCCCTGCATCAGAAGTTTCCCCAAACCCGTCACTTTGTGAGGAAGAGCGTCGTGGCCGCACGAAGTGCATGCCTTTGGATGCTTTGCTTTGGAGCCATCGGAAGCGTGACCGCTTCCGCCCAGACCGGCAACTTCGTTCTCGACCGGGAAGGCAGAACGATCGTGCTCGAGCCATACGCGCCGAACATCCTTCGCGTTACGGTGAGCAAGAGCCTGGCAGGTGCGGTTGGGCCCGCCGGATATGGACTCACCGGAAAACCGTCGATGGCGGGCTGGTCTCGCGAACGGGATGCAGACGGCGACGAGGTCTTTCGCTCGGCTCGATTGGTCGTGCATGTATCTGCTGATAACCTGCCCCAGTCGCGATTGTCACATCGCATGCCGCTCGACGAGCTGAACATGTCCCTGCGCGCACTCAACGATCAGTCCGTGCAAGACCACCACTTCGGCGAAGACACCATTACCATCACAACCGCCTCCGGCAAGGTGCTCCTCAACATGAGAAAGTGGTCCATGACTCCCAACAAGGCCGATGCGGCAGCGGCCGGTGCAGCCAGGCAGAGCGAGCCCGGCTACACTGTGGCCGCCACCTTCGACTCGCCGGCCGATGAGCACTACTATGGGTTGGGCCAATATCAACAGGGGTTTCTTGACCTTCGCGACCATCGCATTGAGTGCTGGCATAACTACGACGCGATCGGCGGAGAGTCGGTCTGCGTTCCCTTCATGGTGTCGAGCCGCGACTACGGCCTGATCTGGGACAACCCCTCCAAAACCACCATCGATCTCGGCTTCAATCAGCGAAACGTCTGGTCGTCTGAAATCGGAGATCGGGTTTCGTTCTTTGTCATCCAGGGCGAAAACAGCGATGAGATTTACAGCGGCTACCGCCAGCTCACCGGCATCACGCACCTGTTGCCCAAGGCCAGCTACGGATATATCCAGAGCAAAGCGCTCTACCCGACACAGGAGCAGATCCTGGCGGTTGCAAAGGGCTACCGGGAACGCCATCTGCCCCTGGATGTTCTGGTCGTGGACTTTCTCAACATGACCAGGCAGGGTGAGTTGGATCTGGTGCCCGAACGATGGCCCGATCCATCCGCAATGAATCAACAACTCCAATCCATGGGCATAGGAACCATGCTCAGCGTCTGGCCCCACTTCGCTGCCGGCACCCGCTACTACAACATGCTGCGCGACAAGGGATGGCTCATCCATTCCGCGGACGGAACTCCGGATATTGACGATTCCGAGGTCATCGGCCCCAACCTCGACACCACCAACCCTGAGGCTGCCAGGTGGTTTTGGGAGGCGATAAGAGACCGCTACATCAAGCCGTATCATTTCGACTACATCTGGCTCGACGAGACCGAGCCGGATATTGACCCGGTTAAGGATTTCTTCTTCATCGGCTCAGGCCCCCGCTATTACAACGTCTATCCCTTGTTCCACACTGCTTCTGTTTACGATGGATTCAGGCGCGACTTCGGAGACAGCCGGCGGGTCATGATTCTGGCCCGCGCGGCATACCTGGGAGCCCAGCGCAACGGCACGGTCTTCTGGTCGAGCGATATCATGGGCACCTGGGATATGCTGAAGCGCTCCGTGCCTGCCGGATTGAACTTCACGGCTGCCGGAATGCCCTATTGGGATACTGACATCGCAGGCTTCTACTCGCCCTACATCGCAGCCAATTACAAGGCGCCGCACCCACCCCTGGTCGATCCGTCAGATGCCCGCGCCACTGTCGGGAACTACGAAGACTATCCCGAGTTGTTTGTGCGTTGGTTTCAATGGGGAGCTTTTCAACCGGTCATGCGGGCCCATGGAGAGAGAAACAATAACGAGGTCTGGGCATATGGCAAACAGGCCGGAGCTATCCTCGAAAAATATCTGCGTTTGCGATATCAACTGTTGCCATACACTTACTCGCTCGCCTATGGGACATACCAAACAGGCGCTCCCTTCATGCGCGCGCTATTCATGGATTTTTCGAGTGACCCGAACGTAGCGGACGTTGGCGATGAGTATATGTTTGGTCCGGCACTTCTGGTTGCGCCTGTTACTGACCAGGGGGTAACAAGCCGCAAGGTCTATCTCCCCGCTGGCTGCGATTGGTACAACTACTGGACCAACGAACGAATCAAAGGCGGCCAAACAATCATCGCGAATGCGCCGATCGACACCATTCCACTGTTTGTGCGCGCGGGATCGATCATCCCGATGGGAAGCGAGATCCTGAGCACAGATGAGCCGCAACCAATTGTGCAGCTACGCGTCTACGCGGGCGCGGATGGTGAATTCTCGCTCTACAACGACGACGGACACACCTACGCTTATGAAAACGGAGACTCTCACATCACCCATTTGCACTGGAACGACGCGGCCGGCCAACTCACGCACGAAGGGGCCGAAGCCTGGAACGCATCCAGCACGGGAATCGTCAAAATTGTTGGACGCTAGGCTGTTCCCGTCAGCCCACCACCCCATCGTTGGCGCGGCGAGCCCTCCCGCTGCGTGCTTGGCGGGTTGCCAGAGTTCGGCTCCGGCCAGCTCACCGAATTTGCCGGCGTTCAAGCCGCCATTCCGCCGCAGCCCTATCTGCCCGCCCGCTTTACACCGGCCGCAACCCCCACCGAAACACTTTAGGAGAAGCTATGAACTTCATCGGCGTTATGCCCGCCATGACCACCGCCTTCGACCCGGATTGCAACGTCGATCGCGCCTTTGTCGCTCGCCACTCCCAATGGCTCATTGAGAATGGCTGCACCAGCATCGTCTGCCTAGGTTCACTGGGAGAATCACCCACGCTGCGCTTCGAAGAGAAAATCGAGATTCTCAAAACCGTCATTGCGGCTCTCGACGGCAAAGCCCCCGTGGTGGCGGCCATCTCAGCGCTCTCCACCGTTGAAGCAGTCAACCTGGCCAAAGCCGCCCACACCGTCGGCTGTTCGGGCCTCATGATTCTGCCTCCTTACGTCTACAAGGGCGACTGGCGCGAAAACAAGGCGCACGTCGCGGCCATCCTCAATGCCACGCCGCTCCCGGGCATGCTTTACAACAATCCTGTCGCCTATGGCGTGGACTACCTTCCCGGGCAGATCGCGGAACTTGCGCACCAGCATCCGAACCTCGCCGCCGTGAAGGAGTCCTCTACCGACGTGCGCCGGGTCACCGCCATCCGCGCCCTCCTCGGCGACCGGCTCGCCGTCTGCGTCGGCGTCGATGACGCCATCGTTGAAGGCATTGCTGCCGGAGCCGTGGGCTGGGTCGCCGGACTTGTCAATGCTTTCCCCCGCGAGTCTGTGGACCTGTTCAACCTCGCCACTGCGGGCAAGACAGAAGAAGCCTTCGAACTCTATCGTTGGTTTCTGCCTCTACTGCGCATGGACACCGTGCCCAAGTTCATTCAGCTCATCAAACAGGTGCAGCAGGAGGCAGGCATCGGTTCAGCACGCGTCCGTGCTCCGCGGCTCGAAGTGGTGAGCAAAGAGTTGGCCGCCACCCGCGCCGCCTTCCAACACGCACAGACCCACAGGCCCGCCGTCGCTGTCGCCAGCACGCCGTTTAAGCTGTAAGCTGATCGCCGTGGAGATCAAGACCATGCCCCTCACCGGCTATAGCGGTCGTTCGTCACGCCGCCCTGCGCGGCTACGTCGGTAAAGGTCCCGTCATGATCGTTATGAACTAGCGCGGCATGAGGCGGCGTCTCCCTGCCATCCAGCGCATTGAACGTTGACCCGTTGACCAGGTAAATGTCGAGCCAGCCGTCGTTGTCGTAGTCGATCAACCCCACGCCGGAGCCATTGGCCTCGACAATGAAATTCTTCCCCGCCACGCCCATCTTGTGGCGCCAGCCGGATAGCCCTGCGGCCTTCGTAATGTCCTGAATGACCACCGGGCCTGAGTCGACGATTCCGCCGGCGGTGATGGGCCGTCTCTGTGCGTCGCGGACCGGAGCGGCCACAACGCCCGAGGCGATGCCGCCCATCCCGCTCTGCACCGGGTGTGCTGGTGGTTGCTGTGCTTGCTCGGCCCGGCAAGCTCCGGCAATGAAAAGAGTGCTTGCCGGAAGGCTCAACGCCAAGCCGCGAATCGGCAAAGACAACACCGTCCTTGGGCTGAAGTATAGCGTAGGGAAGCTATCCTTTCAGCACACCGGAACTTCCATAAGTGAATAACTATGCATGTCTTATACTCGTCTGGAATTGCAGCTTGGTAAGGATTCCACCTTACCCGCAAATTGGCTCTGAAACTTCCATCTTATGCTGTCCATTTGTTTCACTTGATGGGGGGCATGGTCGCCCATATGCTTGAAGAGCATGGGAACCCTATTTCACCTTTTCCGTAAACCCACCGCCCACGCGACAGCCCGCCAACCAAACCAGCGGCGAAGACCTGTCGCTGGAGACCCCGTCTGGGAGGCCGGCGCTGTTGTTGTGGTCAATGCGCAAAGAGCAGCGCCGTCATGCCGCCATCCACCACGATTTCTGTTCCCGTGATGTAGCCTGCCTGCGGACCGCCGAGAAACGCGACCATCTCCGCAACGTCGCGAGGCGTTCCGAATCGTCCCAGGGGATGAAATTTGAGAAACTCCGACCGGGCGCGCGCGGGGTCGGGGCATGAATCGAAATATGCCTTGACCAGCGGCGTATCGATGGTGCCGGGACTGACAGCGTTGACGCGCACTCCTTTGGGGGCGAACTCAATGGCCGCGGCGCGCGTAAACCCGACAATGCCGGCCTTGGACGCGGCGTAGGAAGAGAACCCCTCGACCGTGGCTCGGGCATGGACGGAACAGATGTTTACGATGGCGCCACGGGATTGAGCCAGGAAGGGAAGAGCGGCCTTGGAACATAGGAAGGCTGCCTTCAGATTCACGTTGAGGACTGCGTCCCATTCCTCAACCTCAAGATCCTCAACCGGCTTTATGATTTGCCGCGCAGCGCAATTCACCAGCAGGTCGAGACGCTCACCATGGCGGATCGCCTGGTTGATGACGAGCTCGGCCCCCTCCTTTGTGCTGATATCGGCGATGGCGATTTCGCTGCGATGTCTTTTTTTAGACAATTTCTGCTTCGACTCCTCCGCGGCCTCGACGCGGATGTCGTTCAGCAGGACGAAAGCTCCCTCCTCGGCGAGGAATTCGGCAATGCCTCGCCCGATTCCTGAGCCGGCGCCGGTTACGATTGCAACCTTGCCGGTGTATCTCATGGAGTTTTCCATTCCTGTCACGAGCCGGCTCCCAGCGGAATGATAATAACAGCCAGCACAATCAAAGCCAGCCCCCACCAGAGAAGGGTCTTCGCATTCGCGGGTGCGCCGCGCCACTCTCCGTTGCCGAGTCCGCAGAGCACTCCGATGCCGATGGACCCGGCGATCAGAATCGGCCAGCCGATGGTGCCTCCAGCGGGGCCGATGTGCGAGGTGCCGATTCCGTAGAGATAGAAACTGCCGATCCACATGGCGCCCATGGCCAGGCCCCAGCCCCAATTGACGGCATGCTCGCGGGCGAACAGGGCGCTGACATTGTGGTTACGCATCATCAGCCAAAGACAGTAGGCGAGATTGACCGCGCCTCCAAAGCTGAAGAAGATGAACCACACGGCATTGCTTGCGAATGCGGCAGAGGCGCCGAGATTCTGCGCCGCGCGCAGCGTCTGGGTTCCGAACGTGAGGCCAATGTTGGGCAGGCAAGACAAGAACCCGGAGGCAATGGCAATGATGAGGCCCGGAACAAATCGGGAATGCGAAACGGTGCGCTTTTGATGAGCGGCCGCTTCGCGACGGGCGCCGGCAAGCGAACAGGCTGAGAATCCGGCAATGGCAATCAGGGTTCCCACAGAGATCAAGAGCCGCCGCCCGGCAAACATTGAGCCGCCATAGAGCCACAGCAGCGGCACAAACGTGCCCACGCTGGCGTTGAGGCCCATAATGAGCGGATAGCCGAGGGCGAGTCCCAGCATGTCCATGCCAAGGCCGAACAATACCGCGCCGCAGCCCCATGCGAGTCCGAAGCCGGCCAGGATGGCCAGTTCGCGCCAGGGCACGGCCGCATAAAGCAGCGTCGGGTGGGGCAGTGAGATGAAAGTGAGGATCCAGTTAAAGACGATCATCCCGGCCAGCGAAAAGGCCAGCCAGATATGCTCCCACTTCCAATCGCGCATGCGCGCCATCGGAAGCAGAAAGATTCCCTGAAAAACAGCGGCGCCAATCACCAAGGCGATACCGGTAATCATGATTTCCAGACCTCGTTCCTCTTTGCCGCGGAAGCAGACAAACCACGGCCGTTGAATGGCGTGTGCAAGCGCACGCGGTTAAACTTCACCCACATCACAGGACGCCTGTCTGGCCGAACACGGATTCCGCCGAGGCCCCGCCCAGCAAAAGAGTTTTGGCGGTCTTCTCTTTCTTCACCTGCTCGAGCGCTTCCGCAACTACAATGGATTCGACTTCCTGAGGCAGAATAACCACCCCGTCGACGTCGCCAAAGACGATGTCCCCGGGGTTGACCTTGACGCCGTGAATCTCGAGGGGAATGCGAAAATCGACGACGTGTCCGCGGCCTTTCTGGTCCTGCGCGTAACTGCCGTAGCAGAAGACGGGAAAGTTCATCTCCAGAATCCCAGTGGTGTCGCGGGTGTAACCGGCCAGCACCGCGCCGGCAGCGCCGCGGGCGCGTGCGGCGGTGCTCATCAATTCTCCCCAAAGCGCATAAGACGGAGAAGCCCCCGACGCAAGGTAGACCTCGTCCTGCTTCAAGGAGTCAAGCGCCTTCAGCATCAAGCCAAAGGGTGGATCCACAGGCTCGGTGATATCGGCCTCATAAACCGTCATGGCGCGTCCACACACCACCATGGCGGGAGAAAGCGGCCGGCACTCAGGCATGAGAAATTGGCGATGGTAGCCGTGCAGGTCAAGAACGTCGCCGATGATCGCGGCGAAGAGATGAGTGCGCATCTCCTCAAATAACTCACGGTCGGTTCTGGTGTTCATCTCTTCTCCATTGCCGCGCCACGGGTGCAAGCTGTCTTGCGATTTTTGCGGCGGCCTCTCGCGGCCACTCGCCTTACACGTAGAATCCCGCGCGCCGCACGGTAACACCGGGATGCTTCTCCAATTCGCTTTCGACCAGATCGAAGCCCAGGCCCGGCTCATCGCTCAACTGAAACAATCCGTTGTGAACCGGCAGCGGTCTGTCCAGAACCTGGTCGCGCCACGGGACGTCAGTGAGCATAAACTCCTGGAGGAAGAAGTTGGGCACCGAAGCCATCACGTGGGCCGAGGCGATGGTCGAAATGGGACCATTCGGGTTGTGCGGTGCGATGGGCACGTTGAAGGTCTCGCACAGGGTGGCGATCTTTTTCATCTCGCCGATGCCGCCGCAGCGAGTGATATCGGGCATGAGAAAGTCAGCGGCCTGCAATTCCAGGATGGTGCGCGCCATGAAGCGGGAATGCAATCGCTCACCCACGCACACCGGCAACGAAATCTTGCGGCGAATGGCCGCGATTTCGGCGGGGAATTCGGGACCGGCCGGCTCTTCGTACCACATGCAGTTGATGCCCGCCTCGGCAATGCGCCGCGCCATTTCGATCGCGGTGGCGCTATTCAGCATGGCGTGCGTTTCCACCGCAATGGGAAAGTCCCGGCCAACCGCGTTCTGCACCGCCGCCAGTCGCTCAATCGCCATCTTCTTCTGCGCTTCTGTGAGCCCCAGGTCGTGGGACAGGTCCTCGCCGTACCAGTAACTGGTGTGCGCGAACGGGTCCATCTTGCATGCGCTGAAGCCCTTGGCCTTCATCGTTACGGCCTGCTCCGCATAATCCTCGGGAGTGCCCTTTCCACCAAGAAACCAATAGTTGGCATAGAGCTTGATTTGTTTGCGGTAGGCTCCGCCGAGCAGATCGTAAACCGGCAAGCCGGCGCGCTTGCCCGCAATATCCCACAGCGCTATGTCAATCGCGCTGATCGCGGAGAGCACCGGGCCGCCCTGGCCCAGCCAGTTGAAGTCGCGATAGAGCTTGGTCCAGAGATAGTCGATGCGCGTCGGATCTTCTCCGACAATGGTTTCTCCCACATGCCTGCAGGCTTCAAGCACCAGAGGACTCCCCGGCCAGTTGGTGCCTTCGCCGATGCCGGTAATCCCCGCGTCGGTATAAATCTTGATCAGGACCCAGTTGTACTTGATGCCTTCGACCAGCCAGCTCTTGACTTGAGTGATGCGCATTGAACCCCGTTTCCGCCGCATAAACGTGCCCGGCGTTAGCGAGATCTCACGTTAGGCGAATGAGATTCACTGGAATTGTGGAGGCTGGACGGCCCTCTGTCAAGCCGGGAGTGCGCTCGGCGCGAATCCCTCGCCGCGGAGAGTTTCGGGTCGCAAGTGACCAGGGGCGCAACCCGCCTCATCTTGACACGAGGGCGGAGAGGGGCTTAGTCTCTGGCCAAACTACGAAGAGTAGCAGGACTTGAACTGTGCGCGCGTTGCGCTTTGTGGCGTGCGCTACCAGAGGAGTTCACCATGAACAGACGAACATTTGTTGAAGCCCTTGGTGCGGTATGCCTGGCGGGAAAAAGCCATCTTCTGCGCGGTGCAGGCATCCTGAGCAGCGACGTTCCCGCCGATGCCGCCGTTCCTGCACTGGTGCCAGTGCCTGCGTCGGTTGCCGGCGTTCAGAAGCCCGTGATGAACCTGGCCGGCGAGTGGCGGGTGAAGATGGATCCGCCTGCGGAGTTCTGGAAGACGGCGCTCGATAGTTCCTGGACGAAGATGAGCGTTCCCAATGAATTCGCGACCCAGGGATTTTCGATTGTGCCGAATCGCGAATACCCGTGCAGGCGAACGATCCGGATTCCCGCCGGCTTTACCAACCAGCGGATCTTTCTCCGCTTCGATGGCGTCTACAGCTATGCCCGGGTGTGGGTGAACGGGATTTATGTGCGCGATCACTTCGGTGGCTTTACCGCATGGGATTGCGAAATCACCGACCACGTGAAGCCGGGCGAAGACGCGGACCTCGTGGTGGGAGTAACCGATCGCAGCGACGACATCTCCCAGGAGAGCTACTACGCCAAGCATCTGATCGGCGGAATTCTGCGCGACGTGCGGCTGTTCGCCGTTCCTCGCAACTATCTCCGGTCTCTTGCCGTGACCGTGGGGCTGGACGACAAGTTCCAGGACGGCTGCATTCATCTGGTTGCCGAGTTGTCGTCTGGAAACATCGCTCCAGGCCGGCTTGAAGTGAAGGTGACCGACGACTCCGGACGGACTTTGGCCTTGAAGCCAGGCACGATTCCCTTCGCCGCGCACAGTCAAACTGCAAATGCCGACATCGTGGTTTCTGCTCCCAGGCGTTGGGACGGCGAACACCCCAATACCTACACGCTTGAGGTATCGCTCGTGGTCGGCAACGCAGTTGCGCAATCGGTCCGGCGGCGGATCGGCTTCCGCACTGTTCAGCGCGACGGCAACCAACTGCTCGTGAACGGGAGCCCGGTGAAGCTGCGCGGAGTATGCCGTCACAGTATCCATCCGCTCTATGGCCGGGCAGTTCCGCCGGAGTTCGACGAGATGGATGCGAAGATTCTGCGCGAGGGAAACATCAATTTTGTTCGCACTTCGCACTATCCGCCCTCGGAACATTTCCTGGATTGCTGCGACCGGCATGGCATTTACCTGGAAGAAGAGACAGCGGTGTGCTGGTCAAATGTGGAGAAGGGCCCATCCTCCGACCCCGAGTTCACGGCGCGCTTCATGAGCCAGTTCGGAGAGATGATCAGCCGCGACCGCGATCATGCTTCAGTCTTGTTCTGGTCGCTGGGCAACGAGAGCCATTGGGGAAGCAATTTTGCCGAGGAGCGCCGGTTCGTCACCAAACATGACCCAAGCCGGCCCACCATCTTCAGCTATCCCGACGACGCGCCGCTGCCGCTGCCGGTGGAGATCTACAGCAAGCATTATGCGGGGGTGAACTCGGATTTGAGCAGCGCCACCAACCCCGCGCTGAACGATGAGTTTGCGCATGTGTCGTGCTACAACCTGGGGACGCTGCGGCGCGACCCCGGCGTGCGCTCGTTCTGGGGGCAGAGCATCAAGCAGTTCGGCGACAAATTCATCTCGTCGGACGGCTGCCTGGGTGGATCGATCTGGGCCGGCATTGACGAAATATTTTTGTTGCCGGATGGGCCGGTGGGCTATGGCCCGTGGGGCGTGATTGACGGATGGAGACGGGAGAAGCCGGAATACTGGGAGACGAAAAAGGCGTACTCGCCGATTCGCATCTGCGATGAGCCCATCGCGGCCCCAAAGGATGGAGAACCGCTGGTCATCCCCATTCGCAACGCCTTCGATCACACCAACCTGAACGAGATCGAGATCCGCTGGACGAGCAGCTCGGCAGCGAGCCAGCAACTCCGGGTCGACCTGGCGCCCCATCAATCAGGGTATCTGGAGATTCCCGCGCAAACCTGGAAAGCCGGGGACACGGTGCAGTTGGATTTTGTTTCCGGGGGCGTTTCGATCGACCAGTTCGAGCTTCCGATTGGGACGTCGAAACCGTCCATTCCCGCGCCGAAGCCGGCCGAGGTCAAGCTCGACAAGAGCGGCGGTCGCGTAGTGGTGACCGGGCCGCGGTTCTCAATTTCATTCAGTGAGGCGACCGGACTGATCTCCGAGGCGCGCTTCGACAACCAACCGGTGATTGCCGGCGGACCGTATGTTGACCTGGGCACGGGGCCTCTGACGGAGAACTGGCTGCTCAGGAAATTTGAAGCCGCAGCGGACGGAGAGGGCGCGAGGATCTCAACCTCGGGCGAGTTCAAGGATGCCGAGGGGATCGAGAGCTATCCGGTCGACTTTGAGATCACCATTGACGGAGCCGGGTTGATCACCACGTTGTATCGGCTGCGCGAAGGAAGACAGCAAAAGGGGCAGGTCGGCATCGCATACGTGCTGCCGCAGACGGTGGAGAAGCTGGCCTGGAAGCGCTCTTCCCTGTGGTCGGTGTATCCGGAGGACCACATCGGCCGGCCGCATGGAGTTGCCTTGAAGCAGCCGGGACATGCTGAGCTCAAGTACGGTACCAGGCCGGAGTGGCCGTGGGCCGAAGACGTGGGCGACGTCTTTCTCTACGGGAAGGAAGGCCGCGGTCCAGGGGCGTCGAATGATTTTCGATCGATGAAGAAGAGCATCTGGTGGGCCTCGTGCATCCTGTCCGGCGGAAACCTTCGGGTGCGCGCCGAAGGCGACGCCCAAATCGCGGCGCGGGCTGGCGTGCTCCCCAATGGACAGGTCACCTTCAGCCTCTATAACTTCTGCTCCTATCCTGATCTGGCCTGGGGCAACTACACCGGCCCGAACGAAGGTCCAGCGATTACTCCGCACGTGGTCAAAGTGCGTCTTACCGATTTGCCGGAGGAGGCGTAAGGGCGACGCTGCGCCGGTGGATCATCGGCGCGGCGCTTCTCATTGGAAAGGCGTGACTCCGAGACGCAGTCGGGTGGCGACCGGGCGGCCGAGTTTGAGTGCGGGAATAAACTTCCATTGCGCGGAGGCGTCGATCAGGTCCTTGTCGGTTTCACCTACGGCCTTGATCGACCAAACCTTTCCCGCCGAATCAATCACCATATCGACGACGACCTCTTTGTTCAAATCGGTCGCCGGTGCATTGTCAGGCGGCGGGGGACGTCTGAAGAAGATCGGCATCGGTTGAATGTCGGCTTGGGATATCTCAAAGATCCTGCCTGAAGACTCCTGATTCCCTAAAGCATCCACATACTGGGTTGCCATGTCGTAAATCATGACTCGCCTCTTTCGGCGGGCCGGCGGGCCGCTCGAAACCGCGTCCACCTGGCTGTGGATGCCGTGTGCCCTGGCATCCAGGATTGCGGTGCGGATTCGGTCCATGTCGCTTGCCGGCCACAGTTCCGCAAGCGCTTGCCATGCCTCCCGTTCCCGGCCGCTGTATAGGTAACTCCACACAATCTCAAGCGCTTTGATCTTGGCGCTCATCAAGCCGCGTAGCGCGTTTCCGGAGAGATCGGCGGCAGAGGACAGTTTGCCATCGCTGTTCTTGAATCTGTTCAAATCGCTGGGATCGAGTTGGGCGCGCAACGTGGCAATCTGGCTATCGAAACGGGACGGAAATTCAGCGCTCACGTCCATCAGCCGCTGCTTCTCAAAGCGCAGCGCCATCGCCGGAGGAAAATCGAATGCACTGAGTGGAATGTTCTCGAACCCGCTTGCAGCGCCGGCGTCGTGTGTCCAAATCTCGATTTGGCCGTCCAGATTTGTATCTTCGGCCCTGAAGTAGTCTCCGTCTGAGAGGTTTCGCAGCTTGATCGGCGGTTTGGCGAGAGAGTAGATCTCGTAGCGCATCAGCGGATCGGCAACTGTCTGCCGGATCTGAAGCGCCGCCACAGGCGTTTTGAATCCCAGATCGGCCCCCATCAGATCCACGTCCACCTGCCAGGCCTCCGGCACAATGAGCAGTGCCTGGTTGTTCCAGCGCAGCTTTGCCTGGCAAGCCCGGTTCGCGAGTCCGCTTTGCTGCTTCGGCGCGCCCACCAGCAACGTCACATGGGTAGTGGATTCTGCATCGAAGCTCCCGAAGCCGGCACTGCAGACCACGTCGTCCTGAGCTCTTGAGAGAGCGCAAAGAGCGGAGAGCAACAGGACAAACAAAAACATCCCCACCGGGCGGCCTTTGAGAAGACGCATCATGCGGTGTCTCCAAACGCAGGCAAGGATAGCACCCGGATCTTGCCACCCGTGTGCGCATTGGCTGTTGCCGTCCTCAGGTTACCGCGGCTCGCCGTTGAGGCTCAGCCGGACGCTCCCGGAGATCACATCGCCCTTGCGCAAGGTCTTCTGGTCGTGGGTCCAGTGCGTGTCGCGCAGGAAGACCTCACTGCCTCCGTTGGCGAAATCAGAGACCAGCAGTCTGACTCGGTCGCGATCGACCCAGGCGCGCACGGTCTGGCGTCCGTCTGAGTCCACGCGCAGGCCCTGGCCTTCCGCGTTGGTGAGCGATGCCCAGACGATATTGAACTTCGAGCTGCGAAAGTCGTTGGTTCCTTCGGCGGTCTGGTCCAGTTCCCAGGGCCAGGGAGGGGTCTGGCCCCAAACGGCCTGCGGCCAGGCGGCGGCATCGCGAAAGGCGGGCGCGCTGCCTTCGGGGCGGCCGATGTGGCCTTCGGGGTAATAGCTCCACTGGGTCTGATGCTTCCAATGAAGGACGTTGGCGGTGGCGGGAGCATCGAACAGGAGCCCGATCTCGCGCACACGCGCTTCGGTGCCGCTGAACTCGAAGCGGTAGTCCACCGTGAGGCGGCCGGAACCGTCGATGCGGGCTGTGTACGTTCCGGCGTATTCAGGGTAGCTGCCGCTGGCGCGGATGACGATCGACCCGTCCTCCGCTTGCGCCTCAACCTTCGACGCGACCCAGTTCATCACCGGGGGCTGCAAGGTGACATTGGGGCCGGAGATCTGCCCAAAGCCGGCAAGCTCCAGCGGCGTGATGGCAAGGGTTGGCCCGCCCACCACGGAGGCTGGTTGAGTTGACTTTCCGCCCGCGACGAGCAATCCGGTTTTGCGGTCGAACTCCCAGTAGGAATCCTGGGCGCGCACGATGAAGGAGTTTTCGCCCTGTTTGAGGCGGGGCGCAGAGCCGGATGGCGCGGCGGTTGCCTCAGCAGGCGCCGGAGCCGCATTCCCGATGGGCAGGATGTAGGCGTCAACAAGCTCTCCGCGGTTGAAAAACTTCAGCGTCACCTCTGGGTTGGCGGCGGCCACTTGCGGCAATGGGATCTCGATGACGCCCCGCGACTGGGGTGGGACATCCGCCGTTGCGCTTCCCTCGGAATGCCCGGAAGCCCAGTCAATCTTCAATTCGTTCAGATTGGTGAAGAAGTATCGATTTTCAACAGGGATCCGCAGCCGCCCGCTGGCATCCACGGGGATGGCCTCGTGCTCACGAATCCGCACCGGGGAGTAGGCTTTCTTGACGTTCCAGAACTCCGGCTTCTTGCGCAGCCACGAATCCACGACTCCCCAGGGCCCGTAACCCACCAGCCAGCGGCCATTCTGCGGATCGAGATAGCCCTGGAAGCGGTCGCGCTCATGGCCCCAGGGGGGAAGCTGAAAGACGTCGTCGCTCCACTCCCAGATGGCCCCGCCGGCGATGCCGGGATTGGCATACATGGCGTCCCACATGGGGGCAATGGCTTTGCCGTAGTAGTCGCGCAGGCCGGGATCGGTGAAGTGCTCGCGCCGGTTGTAGTTGTTGATGTGGCAATACTGGTCGTAAATAATCGGCTTGCCGCTGTCGGCTGCCGCTTTGCGGGCTTCATCGAGCGACGGGTAGTGCTGCGAGAAGAACTTGCTGGTGCCGGATTCGTACGAGAAGTTCACCGGCCGGCTCGAGTCCATGGCGCCAAACAAGGCCATCAGGCTGGCATAGTTTCTGCCCCAGATGCACTCGTCGCAGGTCTGCCAAAAAACAATCGAAGGATGGCTGCGGTCTTTCTCGAGGGCGGTTGCATCGATGGCCGCCATGGTCTGGTAATAGCGGGGATCGGTGCTGCCTTGGGGCGCATCCCCGGTTCCGTTCTGCCATCCCACCCAGACCGAAGCCATCTCCTCGGTCACCAGCAACCCCACCTCGTCGCACGCGTCGAGAAACTCCTCCGGCACCGGGTAGTGGGAGGTGAAAACGTAGTTCATGTTGGCTTCGTGCAGCAGCTTGGCGTCCCGGCTCCACATCCCCGGTTGCAGGGAACGTCCCCGCGCCGGATTCGTCTCATGCCTTTCCACCCCGTGGAGCTTGATGGGTTGGCCATTCAGAAAAAGTTGATTGCCCCGGATCTCAATTTGGCGGAAGCCGATGCGGCGTTCGGCCGTTTCAATCGTCGAGCCATTGGCAACCAGTTCGGCGGTCAGGTTATAAAGCCACGGGTGCTCGTTCTCCCAATGCCGAGGCCGGGCGACGGGGAGATCCAACGCCTGCACGTGGCCCTCGCCCGCCCGCAACGCCGGCAGGCGCAGCGAATCCGGTTGGAGAGTGACGGGCTTGCCTTCAGGATCGGTCAGATGCAGCCGCAACTCCGTTCCTTCAGCGGCCGACTGCGACTGATTCGCGACTCCCAGCGTCAGGTGCAGGGTGGCATCCTTGAAGCCGCTGTCGAATCGGGTTTCGGCGTGCAGGCGATAGAGATTCACGGCGGGCACGGCAAACAGATAGATCTTCCGCGTGATGCCGCCCAGGTCGTGCTGCGCGTAGTTAATCATCGACGACAGATCCGCGGCCATGGTGTCCTGCTGCAGGCGCACGGCGATCACGGCACTCTTGCCGGGTTCGAGCTCGTCGGTGATGTCGAATTCAAACGGCGTAAAGCCGCCTTCGTACTGCCCCACTTTCTTGCCGTTCACCCACACCTCGGCCAGGCTGAACGCGGCATCGCACTTCAGCTTGATGCGTTTCGCCTGCCAATCGCGGGGAATCTCAACGGTTCGCCAGTATCCGGCGGCGCCGCCCTTGGGGACGGTATAGCCCTGCATCGCCCATTCACCCGGCACTTGAATCGCCCCTGCGGACGCAGTCTTCTGTTCCCAGAACTGCGGGGCCGGCTCGACGGCGAAGTTCCAGGTTCCGCCCAGGTCCACCTTCAGCGTGTCCGTTCCTGAAACCGCTGAAGGCCGTGGAGTGAGATGGATATCGGGAGGGAAAATCTCAAGCGAGTTGATTGTTGACGACGCCGAGTTCTTACCCCGAACAGCTCGCACGTTGACAAGCCGAGGCTCTGCCGAGCGCCATGCCAAGGGCGCCCGGATAGAGAAGTGGCCTGCCGGGTCTGCCGTGCCATGAATCTCCGGGGCGCCAGGCTGCTGGACCTGGATCGAGGTTCGCGGCGCTGGCCGGTTCAGCCAGTCCGTGACCACACCGGCGACCTCGCCTTGGCTATCCCCGCCGGCCTGCAGATTCAGGTTGTTGGCAAGCTCGGCGGCGGTGGACCAGAGCTCAATCAGGCTTATCGCGATCTCCCCCTGCCCAGCAGCTTCGAACTTCAGTTCCAGCGCACCGTTCTGAAGGGCCGTCGCAGGGATTTCGAACTCCCGCGTGGCGGCCTGGTGCTCCGGCTCCTCAAATCGCGACTCAAGCTCAATCCCGCTCGCGCTCAGCTTCACGGCCTGGCCGGCATGGTCGCCAAGATAAACCACGCGCAGCTTGTACCGTTGGCCGGGGGCCAGTCCGGCGTATCTGTACACCACTTCCGCTCCCCCGGAGATGCTCCTCTGCTCAGGAGTGGCTGCGGGCGCAAGGAACGCGGGGATTTCTCCGTCACGGCCCTCCACCAAATGAGCCTCCCGGGCTGGATTGCCACAGTCGTCGACCGCCACCAGGGAGAATCCGGCGGGGATCTGATCCTGTGCCCCTAAGGGTGCAAGGCGGACGAGAAGCAGAGATGGGATGAGAACTGCGAGAAGAGCCCGAAGGACTTTCATCATTGTCTTCCTCATACGCAGCAACAAAGTCGCCGTCTGCTGTGGCTGCGGCCTTTCATTTACCCGGTTTCTGCCGGGCGACCCCGGCGTCCACACAACGGAAGCAGAATAACGGCGCGCATAGACCCAAGAAAAATGCTGAGTCATATGACGACTGAAGATGGTAGCATCCGATCTATGAGCTTGCAATTGGAATCATTCGAAAGTGGCTCTCAAGACCTGAAAACAGCGAACGGAAAGCGCCCAAGTCGGGGTGACAAGCTGTTTGTTCAGGTGGCGAACAGTCTGGCACGGGAGATTGTTCGTGCGGGCTCGGAACGGATTATCTTTCCCGCTGAACCCGAGCTATGCCGCCGGCTTGGGGTAAGCCGGACCGTCCTGCGAGAAGCCGTTAAAGTATTGGAGGCCAAGGGGTTGGTTGAGGTTGGCCACGGCCAGGGCATGAAATCGCGCGACCGTGCAAGTTGGAACCATTTCGATCCCGATGTGCTCAATTGGCAATGCGAATTTGGCGCAGACGAGGCGTTCCTGCGCAACATGAGCGAGGTCCGGGAGTTTCTGGAGCCGGCGGCTGCCGCGCTCACCGCCGAGCGGGGCGACGAAGCGACCATCACCCGCATCAAGGCCTGGTACGTGCAAATGGAACAGCATGTCGATGACACAGAGGCCTACATTCAGGCTGACCTTGCGCTTCACAACGAGATCATCGCGGCTTGCGGTAACGATATCCTGAACAAGATGATCCAATCCATCGGCACTGCGCTGCGCATCGGCCGAAACGTCTCCGTGCAGGTACCCGGCGGTTGCGCTAAAGATCTACCGCTCCATTACGGTCTCGTTGAAGCGATCGGCCGGCGCGATCCCCAGGCCGCCCGCGCGGCCACCATCGTCATCATTCGCCATGCCGCAACGGATATCCGGACTGTATTTGGGTCCCGATCCGGGCCGGCCGCTCAGCCTGTTTTATAGACGAAGACCACAGGGCGAGTTCTTTTTCGCCGGGTCATGAACCATCTGCGCATCACTCCGGGGCTCGACGCCATTCTCAACCCATTTCTCCGGGTTTTGCCTGTTGCCCATTTGTGAAAATGCCCGCTCTCAGGCACGCAAGTACAATCCCCCACAGCATGACCTGTATGCTTCCTTTAAATAATTGAAATAATTATACTTGTATCCATAAAATCCGGGAGATCCACCCTGTCGGGCCTCACATCCGGGGTCAGATCGGCGAGCCAGGATGCTGAGTTCCGAGCCGTCCCGGCGACCCCGCCGATCGATGGCGGTCTCTCGCCTGGCAGCCGCGAAAAATGGCTTGACAACTGTAAACGTTTTTCCATAAGATTCCGTTCCATCAATTAAGTCATATGATGTCGAGTGCGCTAAATGAATATCGAGTGCGAAAAATCGACACCTGTTGAGGGCTTGTTTCGCATCTCAATCGCGCCAATCCGCCGGGCTCTGTCTATCGAGCGCCGGCAGAGGGTCGGATGGGGTGCGGACACGAACACCATTGAGGGCTCAACCACAATTCATTGGAGGAGGACGCATGAGTACCTTTGCAATTAAGCGCGCAATCCTGGCGATCTGCGCGCTACTTCTTGTTTCCGGTATGCTCACTCGCAGCGTGGCGCAAACCACCTACGGCAGCATCCTGGGCACAGCACACGATCCCAGCGGCGCCGTGATCGTGGGCGCCAAGATCACCGTTACCAACGTGGGCACCGGGGTAAAAACCACCCAGGCTACCAACGGCGTGGGCGCCTACTCGTTCAACACCCTTTTCCCGGGTGCATACACCATCCACGCTGAGAACCAGGGCTTCAAATCCGTGGATCTTCAAAACATTCAACTCCAGGTCAACCAGACCCTTCGCTATGACGTGACCATGGAGATAGGGCAGGTGAACCAGAACGTCGTCGTAACCGAGACGCTGGCCACCCTGAACACAGACACCGCGGACGTGGGCGAAGTGATTGAGAACCGCCAGGTCGTGGATTTACCGCTGAACGGCCGCCAGTTTGTGCAGCTCGCCACCCTGGCCAATGACGTTTATCTCAATCCGCCGAATAACGCTGGCGACTCGGCCGGCGAGCAGATCATCAGCGAAGGCAGCCGCCTTTTCAGTAACAGCTACCTGCTGGACGGCGTCGACATCAAGATCCAGCGCGGCGGCTCCTACGGCCTCAGCCCGTCGATTGACGCACTGGGCGAATTCAAGCTGCTCCAGAACACCTACTCCGCCGAGTACGGCTTCGGCCAGACGGTGCTGAACGCAACCATCAAGAGCGGCACCAACCAGTTCCACGGCGTGGCCTTTGACTTCATGCGCAACGACAAACTCGATGCCGTGCAAGCGTTCAATGGCAGCGGCAGCAAGAACAAGCTGCGCCAGAACCAGTTCGGCGGCAGCTTTGGCGGGCCCATCAAGAAGGAAAAGCTCTTCTTCTTCTTGAACTATGAAGGCACGCGCACCACCGAGGGCCAAGTTGCCAACGACCTGAACCCCACCGATGCTCAACTGCAGGGCCACCTTGGGGCGGATTCGAAGGCCATTGACCCCCTCACGGGAAAGCCGTTCGACTATCTGGGCGAGCCTGGCCGCATAGACCCCGCTCGCATCTCCCAGTTCGCCAAAGCGACGGAGTCCCTTCACGCATACGCAGCTCCGGGGGGGAACGCCCCGGCTGGGTACAACCTCTCAGCGGTCGCGGATGAGGTAGCCCACAACGACCAGGGACTGGCGCGCATCGACTATTACATGAGCCAGAAAAACCACATCGATGGCTTCGTCTCTTTCAATACTTACGGTGACGCGACTCCGGGCATCAACCTGTACACCGGCCCGGCAGATACGCGCAAAGGCTACCCCATCGTGGGCACCGAGTGGGCGCACACCTTCAGCCCGACTCTTCTCAACAGCTTCCGCTATGGCTATTCTCACCAGCAGCCCTACGAAGGGCAGAGCGCAACCGCCAGCAGCAACCTCGCGGCAACTGAGTTTGGCGTAGCCTACGTCAACCCCGACGCCTTTGCCTTGGCCACTCCCGGTATTTACGTCTCCGGGTACTCCGGAACCGGCGCGGGATCGTGGCAGCCCAGCGGCGTCATGGATACCAACTGGCAGATTAGCGACTTGGTCATGATTACGCGCGGCCACCACATTCTCAGTGTGGGCGGGGAATTCCACGATATCGCCAACGCCGACCTCGGCTGGGCCACGCAGAACGGCGAGTTCGACTTCAACGGCCAATACACCGGCACTAACGGCAAGGCCAACGGCGACCCGGTTGCCGATCTTCTGCTCGGCGTTCCCAACTATGCCCACGCCGCCCTGAGAGGCTCGGGAGACTATCCCATCGCCTTGCAGTGGATTGAAGCGGGCCTCTTCGTCCAGGACGACTGGAGAGTCACTCCGCAACTGACCCTCAACCTGGGGTTCCGCTGGGAGGTGCCTCAAAATCCAAAAGAGGTGGATGACGAGTTCGACAACTGGGACACCACAAGCCAGACCATGCTCTATGCGGGCAAGACCATGCCGGAGCGCATCCTGGCCTCGCCAAAGGCCAACTTCCTGCCCCGCGTCGGCGCAGCCTGGAGCCCCAAGATGCTGCCCAAAACGGTCATTCGCGGCGGCTTTTCCATCGCCAGCGGCGGCTCGCGCGGGTGGGAGTACGACTTGCAGCACTTCCAGCCTCCGTATGTGGACGAGGACTTCCTTTACACTGCCTACGACTCGAAAAACCAAAACTACCCAACCTACATTCTGCCTGGCGTCAACATCCCCGTTCCTAAGGGAGAGACCCCGGCCGCCCTGCTGATGCCCGAACCGATCAGCACCTGCTGCACGGGCGTGAATCTGCTGAATGCCGCGCTCTACGACCTGATTGAAAAGAAGGAACCGAAGTATGCCGAGTGGAACTTCAACATTCAGCATGAACTGCCCGGCGCCTTCGTCTTGCAGTTGGGCTATGTGGGCACCCACGGCTACAACCTGCCCATCCGCTACGACACCAATCTGGCAAAAACTCCAGAAGACCCCAATAACCCGGCAACCTTCGATGTTCAGAGCCGCGTGCCTTATCCCAACGAGGGGTATATCTGCGGCAACACCTACGAGGGGTTCTCGAACTTCGATGCTCTGAACGTCCACCTGGAACGGCGCTTCGCCGGCGGCAAGTCACTCACCGTGGCCTATAGCTGGGCGAAAGACCTTGAAGTGGCCAGCCAGGACGAAGCCGAACTCTTCGATATCAAAAACCAGCGGCTCAACTACGGCCCCTACCAGGTGGCCCAGCATTTGGTGTTCAATTACATCTACGAGCTGCCCTTTGGCCACGGAAAACAATTCCTGAGCAATAGCAACAAGGCAGTGGACGCGGTTATCGGTGGCTGGGAGTTCAATGGCATCACCACCATCACCTCGGGAAACTTCCTTACTGCTTCCAGCGACATCAACCAAAACATGGGCGGCCGCGCGGGCAACTATGCTGACGCCGTCGCCGGTCAGAATCCCAACAGCGGGCCGAAGAAGATTACGCAGTGGTTCAACACCGCCGCTTTCGCGGTCCCGCCCTTCCCGCGCTACGGAACCACCCATGCGGGCACCATCGTTGGACCGGGTTACACCAACTTCGACCTGGCCTTCTTCAAAAACCTCCACTACAACGAAACAAAGTATCTCCAGTTCCGCTGGGAGATGTTCAATGCCTTCAACCACGACAACCTGGGCAACCCGAACACCGACGTCAGCAGCGGAAACTTCGGCGTGATCAGCTACGCAAACTCGTCCCGCATCATGCAGGCCGGTTTGAAGCTGTTCTTCTAACGCTGCTTAACTGAAGGCCGCTGTGCGGCGCGGGAGCTTTTCCATGGCTCCCGCGCTGCCACCGCCTTAGTAGTCATGAAAACTCTTTGTCAAACGCCCGCTCTGGCGCTGTTGGCCTGAGATTCCTTGACGCCTCAACCCAGTGGGGCACACTTGCGTTTCCTATTCGGGAGGGCGGGCACAATGAACGACAGAAGCAAGCAACTCATCCTTCGCGCAGTCTCGAATTCATTCAGATATCCATGGTCCGTGTCGCGGCGTGCGTTTATCGGCATGCTGGGCGCCACTGGAGTCGTGTTCGCCCAAGAGCGCACCGCTCCTCTGGCCAGGGACGTTACCGGATTCCTGAACGACAACAATCCAGTCGACCTTGTGCCCCGGCTCTCGCCCCTGCCCGAGGCTGTTGCCGGAGTGGCCCAGCCCTGCCTCAACCTCAACGGAACCTGGCGCTTCAACCCCGACCCGGCGCCTGAGTTCTGGAAGGGCGGGCCGGATGCAGGCTGGTCCGAAATCAAGGTTCCCGGCGAGTGGGCGATGCAGGGTTTCACCGTCAAGCCACGGCAGGCCGCCGCATACAGCTTGCGGTTTCAAGCGCCCGCCGATTGGGCCGGCCAGCAGGTCAAGCTTCGCTTCGATGCGGTCTACAGCAAAGCCGAGGTGTGGGTGAATGGAACTTCCGTCGGGTCGCATCTGGGCGCGTTTACGCCCTTCGAACTCGATGTGACCAAAGCCATTCTCCCCGGAAAAGAGAACCTGCTAGCCCTGGCCGTCAGCAGCGATAGCCTGTCAGACGCATTAACCGTGGGCCTTGAGATGGTTGGCCACCCGATGGGCGGGATCATCCGCAAGGTCACTGTGTTTGCGGTTCCGCCTGTAAACGTTTCATCGCTTCACGTGGACACCAAATTCGACCACGAGTACCGGAACGCCACCCTGTGCGTGTCCGTCGACATTGTCAATGAGAATCTCGCCAAGGAACCCCTGTCCACGAATCCCTGGGATAAGACGTCGCCCGTCAACGATGTCGAGTTGAAGTTCTCTTTGCGCGAATATGGAACCTCGGGGAACTCTGTTGAGATCTCACCATCCACCATGAAACTGCCCGTCATGGCCGTATCTGAGGTGGTTTCGCAGCAAATTGCGATCCCCATCGAGTCGCCCAGGAAGTGGGATGCCGAGCATCCCAACCTGTACGTTCTCACCTGCGAATTGAAGGCACCGGGCCATAGCTATACCACGCAGCGGCGCTTCGGCTTCCGTCAGGTCGAGATTAGAGAGGGCCGGGTCCTGCTGAATGGCCAGCCGATTCGCCTGCGCGGGATATCGCGCCAGGACACCGACCCGCTCACCGGCCGCACCGTCTCGCCGGAAACGCATAAACAGGACATCGAATTCCTCCAATATGCCAACTGCAACAACACCTACACCTGCGCCTTCCTTCCCGACGAGGAATCGTTGAACCTGTGCGATGAGGCAGGGATCTATGTGATGGATGAGCCGGGAACCTGCTGGCTGCCCGGACGCAGCGGCTTCAATGGATACGACGATCCGAGGGCCGTCCAATACTATCTTCAGCCAGTGCTGGAAATGATCGAGCGGGACCGTAGCCACCCGAGCGTCATCACCTGGATGCTTTCCGACGAATCGGCGATTGGGCGGGACTTTTTCGAGGTGCTGAAAATTACGCGGGGGGTTGATCCCTCTCGACCGGTTCACATCGCCTGGGACCCTGGAAGCGGTGCGGAACAGTATGAGGGGTTGGTGCCTGCCTCATCTCCGTTCGATTTTGGGAGCTGGCATTACCCCACAAAGAAGATGTTCGAACGTGCGGCGCAGTCCAGCCGCCCCGTCGTCTTCGACCAGTCAGTCTCCGCATATCTCAGCAACGTCCCCGAACTGCTCTGCGATCCGGGCCTGCGCGACGACTGGGGACGCGAATACGCGGTCTTCTGGGACAAGCTATGGGAGACTCGATCGATCTTCGGTGGACAGGCCTTCAATCTCAACGATGACCAGTACGTTCATCCCTCCGGCCAGGTAAGCGGCAATGGAGACTGGGGATTTGTTGACCCCTGGCGCCGCGCCAAGCCCGACTTGTATCACATCAGAAAAATACACTCGCCCGTGAAGGTGGCTGACGCCCCGCTTCCGCTGCCTGCGGCGGGTCAACCCATCCAGGTGCCCATCGAAAACCGCTATGACTTCACGAACCTCAGCGAAGTCCGTATCGAGTGGTCGCTTGGGGATGAGTCCGGAACCGCCCAGGCGGATGTTCCCGCGCATGGAAAAGGAATAATCTCCATTCTCCCCAAGGCCAGCGACCTCGATGGAAAGACTCTCTCGCTGAAGTTTCTGCGCAACGGCCGGCTGGTGGATGCGTACATGCTCCCGATCGGCAAGCCGGCTGAATCGGCGATTGCCCAAAAGAACACAGGCAACAAAAAAGTGGAACTTGCGCAGACTGAAGAGATGATCACCGTGAAGGGCGAGGGCTTCGAGTGGCTCATCAACCGCCAGACCGGACAGATCGTCAAGGCGTCACGCAAGAGCCAGACCGTGCTGGTGGGTGGCCCGGTGCTCATGGTGCTGCCAACCAGGGATTATCCCATGACGCCCGGTTTTCCTGACCCTCGGCCTCAGGCGTTCGATGTCCTCAACACGCTGTGCACCGGCTGGAAGGCGACGTCGGTCGCGGCCACATCCTCTGCCGGCGCGGTAGAGATCGCGGTTGCAGGACAATACAACGAAGCCGCAGGAAGTTACACAATCCGCATCGAAGGCGATGGCGAGGCGACGATCGGTTATCGCTTTACTTACACGGCAGCCGAGAAGATTGCAGCGCGCCAGATTGGGATGGTGTTCTACGCGCCGAGGCCGTGCGACACTCTCACCTGGAAACGCAGGGCACAGTGGTCTGTTTACCCCGAAGACCATGTCGGCCGGCCGGAGGGATCGGCCAAGGCGCTGCCCGATCCAAGCCTGGTGGCCAAGGCCGGCAGTTGGATGGAGACAGCCTACCGCGAGAAGCCAGCGTGGCCCTGGTTCATGGACGCCAACGCGCTCGGCACCAGAGACTTTCGCGCCACGCGCCGGAACATTCTCCGCGCATCTTTGAAAGACTCCGCGGGCAACGGGATTACAGTCCTCTCCGACGGCGCGCAACATACCCGGTCATTCCTCGATGGAAACCGCGTTGGACTGCTGGTTGCGTGCTATAGCGGTCCGGCGCTTAATACTACCTGGCTGCACGGGCTCTACGAGATTTCCGGCATCGAGCCCATGCCTTTGCAGGCGGGAGCGGAACTCAAAGACGTTGTGCGCCTTTCACTCTCGGATGGTTACGGCAAAAACAGAGTGAGTGAACCCCGAAGCCGTGGCGTTTAGAAGGGCGTGTTGGTGGAATTGAGTTGGACGAGTTCGACCCATCCTGAGCGAGGGTGAGGGAGCAATTCCACTCAAAGCAAGCAGTCAACCGCGTTGGAGGGTGGGCCAGATGAATCACGCAAGCAGGGCGCGGCTCATGCGCGCAGTCTCTGGTTCATTTGCGCCTGCCTGGCAGGTATCGCGCCGCGCGTTTATCGGCATGTTGGGGGCCACCGGCGTTCTTTACGCTCAACAGCGCTCTGCCCCATTGGCGGCAGACGTTACAGGGTTCTTGAATGACAACGATCCGGTCGACCTTGTGCCCCGGCTTTCTCCTATTCCAGAGACAGTAGCCGGCGTTGCGCAAGCGCGGCTCGATCTGAATGGAACGTGGGAGTTCAACCCCGATCCCGCGCCGGAGTTCTGGAAGGGCGGCCCGGAGACCGGGTGGTCCGCCATCCAGGTGCCAGGCGAGTGGACCCTGCAAGGCTTCAGCGTCAAACCGCGCCACGCTGCCGGATATCGGTTGCGCTTTCAGGCCCCCGCCGATTGGGCCGGCCAGCAGGTCAAGCTTTGCTTCGGCGCGGTTTACAGCAAAGCCGACGTCTGGGTGAACGGCATTCCTGTTGGATCGCACATGGGCGCATTTACGCCCTTCGAACTCGACGCAACCACGGCAATTCTCCCCGGCAAAGAGAATGTGCTTGCCCTGGCCGTAACCAGCGATACGCTCTCCGATGCGCTGACGGTCGGGCTGGAGATGGTCGGGCACCCGCTGGGCGGAATCATTCGCAAGGTATCTGTCTTTGCAGTCCCACCCGTGAATCTCTCATCGTTCCACGTGGCCACGGCCTTCGATCCCGCGTACAAGAACGCAACCCTGCGCGTATTGATAGACACGGTCAACGAGACGCCGGTCAAAAAGGCGCAGCACCTCGCGGCGGATGGCAGTGGGACCGAGGGCCTGAACATGTCTGTCGGTGGGCAAGCTGTCAGGGATATCGAGCTGACGTTCTCCTTGCGAGAGTACGGTCCATCCGGAAAGTCAGTTCCGATCACCCCATCGACGATCAAGTTGCCGGCCATCTCCCTTGCAGAAACTGTCTCCAAGGAGATCGAGATCCCGGTAGTGGCGCCGAACAAGTGGGATGCCGAACATCCAAATCTGTACGTCCTCAGCTGCGAATTGAAAGCGGGAGGCCAAAGCTATACCACCCAGCGGCGCTTCGGCTTCCGCCAGATAGAGATCAAGGACGGGCAGGTGCTGCTCAACGGCAGTCCCATACGGCTCCGCGGCGTGTCGCGCCAGGACTCTGACCCTCTCACCGGCCGCACCGTCTCGCTTGAAGATCACAAGCGCGATATCGAGTGGCTCAAGTATGCCAACTGCAACAACACCTACACCTGCGCCTTTCTGCCCGACGAAGAATTCCTGACCCTGTGCGACGAGGCCGGAATCTACCTCATGGATGAGCCGGGAACCTGTTGGCTTCCCGGACGCAGCGGCTTCAATGGATCCGACGATCCCAGGGCCTTGCAATACGTGCTCCAGCCTGTTCTGGAGATGATTGAGCGTGACCGCAGCCATCCCAGCGTCATTACCTGGATGCTCACCGACGAAGCGATGGTGGGCAAGAACTTTCACGAAGTGTTGGCGGTAACGCGAAGTATCGATCCATCGCGGCCGGTTCACGTCGCCTACGATCCTGGCAGCGGCGCCGAGCAAATCAATGTGGAGCCGGCCGATTCGCCCTACGACTTCGCCAACTGGCATTATCCGACCAAAGAGCAGTTCGGGCACGCCGCGCTATCCAAACGTCCCGTCCTCTTCGATCAGTCGGTCGGTTCCTACTGCTGCAACGTGGCAGAGCTGCTGTGCGATCCCGGATTGCGCGACGATTTCGGGCGTGAATATGCCCTCTTCTGGGAAAGAGTGTGGCAGACAAGATCGATCTTTGGTGCGCAAGCCTTCAACCTCAATGACGACCAGTTTCTTCTTCCCGGCGATCAGGCATGCGGCTATGGCGATTGGGGTTTCATCGATTGCTGGCGGCGCGCCAAGCCTGAAATCTTCCACATCCGGAAGATCCACTCACCCGTCAAGGTTGCCGACGAGCCGCTGCCTGCGCCTGCACCGGGCCAACTCCTTGAAGTGCCTGTAGAAAACCGGTACGACTTCACAAACTTGAGTGAGCTGCGCATCGAATGGTCCCTGGGCGATGAGTCCGGCGTCGTCCAGGCAGACGTCGCCCCGCATCAAAAGGGCAACATCTCCATTCGGCCGAAGGCCGGCAACCTCAACGGAAGCACGCTTTCCCTGAAGTTTTTCCGCAACGACTATCTGGTCGATGAGTACAGGCTCCCGATTGGCAAATGGGCCGAGTCATCCCCTGTGGCGCCAGGCAAGAAATACAAGAGCGTCCAATTGCAGCAGACCAACGACACGATTGCGGCGAAAGGCGAGAACTTCGAGTGGCTCATCAGCCGAGCGACCGGAGAGATCGTCAAGGCGTCGCGCAACGGAAAGACCGTGCTGGTGGGCGGGCCGGTACTGATGGTGCTGCCTACCAAGACGAGCCCGTATGCGATCGGCTTTCCGGAACCCCGGCAGCAGTCGTTCCATCCGCTGAACACGCTGTGCAGCGATTGGAAGGCCACGTCGGTTTCGGCCACGCAAACCGGCGATGCCGTCGAGATTGTTGTCGCCGGCCAATACAAGGAGGCTTCCGGAAGCTATACGATGCGCATCGGCGGCGATGGCGAGGCCACGGTCAGCTACAGCTTTACTTATACGGCTCCGGAGAAGATCGTTGCGCGCCAGATCGGGATGGTGTTCTACGCGCCCGGGTCGTGCGATACGCTCGCCTGGAAGCGCAGAACTCAATGGTCCGTCTACCCCGAGGACCACATTGGCCGGCCTGAGGGAACGGCAAAGGCCCTGCCCGATCCAAGCCTGGTGAGTAAGGCCGGTAGTTGGATGGAGGTGGCGTATCGCGAGAAGCCGTCCTGGCCCTGGTCGATGGACGCCAATGAGCTGGGCACGAGAGACTTTCGCGCTACCCGCCGGAACATCCTCCGCGCGTCTTTGAAAGACTCCGAGGGTAACGGGATCACTGTGTTGTCCGATGGCGCACAACACACCCGGTGCTTCCTGGACGGAGGCCGGATTGGCATGCTGGTGGCGACGTTCAGTGGGCCGGCGCTGGACATCGGCTGGGCGCAACCGCTGCATGACAATTCCGGCATCGTGCCCCTGCCTGTGCAGGCAGTAGCGGAACTCA
>Ga0302320_10000968_pt1 | contig 68971 bp, 46 predicted proteins | sample Bog_T0_3_FD_202130 | JGI IMG/M metagenome (GOLD analysis project Ga0302320, IMG submission 202130) | Peat permafrost microbial communities from Stordalen Mire near Abisko, Sweden - Bog_T0_3 | ecosystem: Environmental > Terrestrial > Soil > Wetlands > Peat | place: Sweden: Abisko, Stordalen Mire...
CCATCGGGAGGCAAATTGGATCGGAACAGTCTAATTAATCACCTCAAAAGCCTACATGTCACCGATCGATCGAGAGGGCCTCGCGGGCGATGGGCCGCCGTTGTAATGGACGTTCCAAATAGGACCCATTAGCGGACACTTGTGGGGGCCTCCTATCGTCCAGCGAGGCCTTGATCGATAAACTCATATCGGCCCCTTTGGTCGTCTGGGGCCGCTCTGGGTGCGACTTGAATATGCATTACTTGGTACCCACCGCTTGGGCCATAGGCCGGCCATCGAGGAAGGCCGGGGGCGTTCGGATCTCCTGTCTTGGCGAAATTGGTCCAGTACGATGCCATGAGCTCCGACACATCGCGGTCCTCAGCCCTCCATGGTAGGTGTTTTGATGTGAGCACAAGAAAGACGAACTCGATCTCAGAGGCGTGTCGTGCCTCTGGTACACTGCCTGGCTTGGCGTCTGGAGCGAGGGGCAGGGTGTGATCGAACTCATACCTGAATTCACGGGCGCCTCCCGTTGCCTGATGCGTCTCGAGCCATTTCCAAGTCGAATACCCAGTGAACTGGTCAGTCATGTAGTCCTGGGCAACTCTCCTGGCCTGGGCGTCGGTTTCCACCGGATAGAGTCTTAGGAAGGCCTGCGTGCGGCTGCCAAATCGGGTTGCAGCAATGCGGGCGTAGTTCACGGCCGTCGGTTCTTCGTTTCCAAAGAAATCCCGGTAATAGCCTTCGTCCCTGTTCCAGCCGGCCAGGAGCGCCACGTGGTTTTGCGTACCGCCTGAATAGATAGTCATGCAGTCCGCAGGCAGGAAGTACCCGTCGACTATTGGCCTAAAGGCGTCGCGGGGCATCTTGAGCGCTGCTGCGAGTACATCCGCTGCGGGTGCGGAGCGAAGCGTTTCGATCGATGTGCCTCCGGTCACGGACTGCGCAAACCGGACACCGTCCTCCTCTGCCTCGGCCCGGGTCCTCATGGACGGCTGCTTCCTGCTGAAGAAGGCTCCACTTTCGCCAATCGCCCGATTGAAAAGGCCCTCGGCCAGGGGGGAGGCCACCAGAGCGCTTACGGAGGCCGAGCCAGAGGATTCTCCAAAAATGGTGACGTTGTCGGGGTCTCCGCCGAAAGTCGCTATGTTGCGCTTCACCCATTTCAGCGCGGCCACTTGGTCTAGAAGACCGTAGTTGCCGGAAGCATCACGCCCAGATTCTCGAGTCAAATCGGGATGGGCGAGGAACCCAAACACGCCTAGCCTATAGTTCATGCTGACCACCAAGACGCCCTTCTTGGAAAGATTTCCTGCATCTTGGCGCGGTTCCGAGGATGAGCCCGCCACAAACCCCCCTCCATGGATCCACACCATGACCGGAAGCTTTTCCTGGTTGGTGTCCGCAGGCATCCACATATTGAGATACAGGCAGTCCTCGCTTGGGCCGGTGTCATGGAAAACCATGTCTTCGTAGATGCGGCCTTGCATGGCCCTAGCGCCGTATTCTGCCGCCTTTCTTACGCCTGACCAGGGTGCGACTGGTTGCGGCTCCTTCCATCTTAGCACGCCTATCGGCGGAGCAGCATAGGGAATGCCCTTGAAGGTACGCACCTTGCCGTCTGCGCTTACCACGCCCTCCAGAACGCCATCAGCTGTCTTCAGCTGAACGTAGCTTACTTGCTGCGCATGCAGGATCGTAGGCAGCATGGCCAATATCAGTACGAAAACGGGTCGAACACTGCTCATCGGTTTAATTGGGATGGGATTGCCAGATGCTGCGTCGGTCGCGGCGCACGGGCAAGTGTGATTGGCGATTCGCGGACGTCATTGCTGTTCTATCGAAACCCTCGCCCTCGAGACTAGGGGAGGAAGGCCGGCGGCAAGAGTGAGGGCTCACTTGGGACAAAGGAGCCTCTTCAATTCTCAGGCATTAGCAGTTGAGCACGAGTATGGGCATAAAAGTTCGTGGTCGCGTACCTCGCGCTAGCTACACGTTTTCCTCTAAACCGACCATTATTGGACACCTGACAGCGCACGTAGGTTTATGCCCAAAATAATATCGCTACTCCGCTCGCAGCGCCAGGATTGGGTCAATTCCTGCGGCCCGGCGCGCCGGTAGATAGCTCGCTAGAAACGCTACGGCCACAAGCAGACCGGATACTGACGCGTAAGCCAGGGGATCGGTGGGACTTAGATCGTAGAGCGAGTCAGCGATGTAGCGACTTAGCATTACGGCGCTAACCAAGCCCACTGCGGAACCCATCACTATTTTCCATGCCGCTTGGCGCATGATTAGCCCCATGATCTGCTGACGCGAAGCACCTACCGCCCCACGGATTCCTATCTCTCGAGTTCTAAGGGAAACATCATACGCGAGAACGCCGTATATTCCTATTCCGGAGAGGAGGAGGGCCAATGCCGCGAAACCACCAAGGACGACCATTATCGCCTTTCGGTTTTCAAAGGACTCGTCAACGGCGTCCGGTAACGTGCTGATGTCGAACAAAGGAATTGAGGCGTCGATGCCTCGGATTTTCTCGCGCAGAGCGGACACGAAGTCGCTCGGCTGTCTGCTTGAGCGTATCAATAAGCTCAGTCCTCCTTGGACTCTAGTACTGACAGGGTAATAGATGAAGGGGTTGTTGCTCCTATCCTCGACTCCGTTGTGCGGAACCCATCGCACAACTCCGACGATTATCGGCACCTCCGAATCCTTCTCCGGCGGCGCTCCAGGGGGCCGATCGTACGAGAACCGTCCTCCGACAGCCGAACGGCCGGGAAAATACTTTCGGGCAAAGCGCTCATCAACCACGTGAGCATTTCTACCAGCGGTTATGTCCGATTGATCGAAATACCGGCCCTCCAGAAGCTGTATGTGAAGGGTGTTGAAGTACTCTTTCGACACGCCAATGAACTGGGCTACCGGCTGCGGTGATCCCGGAGGAACGGTGCTGCCCTTAAGTGTGAAAGGATTGCTGTTGTCCACACCCCGAAATGGGACGCTTGTCGCAACCGCGGCTGACTCGACACCGGGGATCTCCCCAATCGTTCGTAGAAGTCGTTCCTGAAACGCAGGCCCACGCGCTCCATCGCGATACGCACCGGGCACCGTTATGTTGGCCACGATAACATTCTTCGGGTCGAACCCTGGGTCCACCGAGATTGCCTTAGCGAAACTGCGGGCAAGAAGACCAGCGCCGCTCAACAGAACAAGGGCGGCGGCAATCTGTCCGGTAACTAGGACACTGCCAAATAGCCGGACGCCCCGGCCTCCTGAAGCACCCCTCGAATGGACCGGAAGGCCTCCAGTCGTTTTCGTGCGAAGGATACGGAGGATAGGCAAGAACCCCACCGCCAGACCCACCAGAGTGAAGAGGCCGGTGGCGATCACGAGGGCGCTGGCATCGAGTGTTACTGGCAGTGTATGCGGTAACACCTTAACGACAAAATGGTTGGCAAACGGAAGGCAGCCCAGCGCGATTCCAATGCCACAACTGATGCCGAGAATAGTCAAAAGCAGGTACTCGGTCATGAATTGTCGCATGAGGGTCCCGCGGTCGGCACCAAGGGCGGATCGGATCATAATCTCATGTTGCCGGCTATTTGTCCGCGCAAGGAGGAGATTAGCGATATTCACGCATCCAACCAGCAGCACAAACAAAGCTGCGCCTTGCAGAAGAATTAGCGAGGGGGTGACCGGACGCGTGCGCTCGGCCTGTATGGGTGCGACGGCCATCGCGTGCCCTGAGTTGTCAAGGAAGGCCTTCATATTCGCTGGGGCCACCTCGTAGTATCGACGCTCAACCGCTTTTGCCTCTGTGAGGGCGCTTCCAGCTGAATGGCCCTCCTTGAGCCGCGCATACAGCGGCGTATTGAGCACGAACCTTGCGTACGGGGAGACCGAACTCTGGCCCCAGGCGACTGGCTTTACAAATCTCGCGCGGGCATCAAACGCCTCCACTGCGCGCGGGAGTATCCCTATGATTCGATATGTATCGCCGTCAATCCGCATCGTCTTGGAGATGACACCGGGGTCCGCTGCGAAATGGGATTTCCAGAATGACTGCGTCAGGACGATTACCTTATCTTGGCCCTTAAGACTGTTCTCCGGCGTGAAGAAACGGCCGATAACCGGCGTAGCTCCAAGAATGCCGAACATCTCGGGAGTACAATACGCCTCGGTGATCCTTTCCGATGAGCCCTCCTCGCCCAGCATGACAATGTCCGACCCCCACAATCCTACGGCGTCATAAGAAACGGTCTGATTCTTGTATTCGAGATACTGGATTATGCTGCAGGGTTCCTTGGGTAGCCCAGCCTTTGGAAAGACGTTATATATCTCAACAATCTTGCTTGGCTCCGGAAACGGAAGCGGCTTCAGCAGCAAAGCGTAGATCACCGAGAAGATCGCAGTGTTAGCGCCAACACATAGAGCCAGCGTGAGCACCGCCGTCAGGCTAAACCCTGGGCTCTTGCGTAATGCGCGCCCTCCAATGCGAATATCGCGAATAACATTTTCGATCAGCCTCCAGCCCATTCCATCGCGGCATTGCTCCTTGATCTGGTCAGTGCCGCCGAATGCCCGAAGCGCAGCAAGCCGAGCCTCATCCGGCTTCATTCCCTCAGCCATGTTCTTCTCGATGCGGAGTTCTAGATGCATCTGCATCTCCGCCTCCATATCCGCGTTGAATTTCTCTCTCGAGAGCAGTCCGCGGAACCAGATGCGAATTATCCTGGCCGGTTTCATTCGGAGTCAGGCGCCCCTGAGAACGTCCCCGATGGCGAGGGAAATACGGTCCCATGTGTGGCGCTCGGTCGTCAGCTGTTTACGTCCGTCCTTCGTCAGTCTATAGAATTTCGCGCGGCGCCCCTTGTCGGACTGGCCCCACTCGGGCTCTATCCATCCCTTCTCCTCCATTCGGTAGAGAGAGGGATACAGGGAGCCCTCCTCGACGATTAGCACGTCCTTCGAGAGTGCGTGGATCCGTTCGGCGATAGCAAAGCCGTGCAACGGGCCCCCGTTGAGCACCTGTAGCACCAAGAGATCGAGGGTTCCGGAAAGCAGTTCAGGTTTAGCCATATTGAATGTGCCCTAGATATTCTAGGTTACACGTGCCGTGACCTAGATAGTCAAGGGAGAAAAGAGCGTTTTCGAACACCTGTTGGACCTAGGTTGCGCCCGCTCGATTCTCTTTCCATCCTCGCATCGTCTTGCTCCGCCTACTGCCATTGATTCTTTTCGCCTCGTGCTGGGCCTCACCACGCATCTTCGCGTCCCCGGTGTCCACTCCCTCCTCCCAGGTGTTTTTCGACGATTTTTCCTATTCGAGCACAAACGAGTTGGAAGCCCACGGTTGGACCGTTAGGACAAAGCCCGGCTGGCCGGGCATCGAGAACGCCTCGTGGCGGAAGGAGGGGATCTCCTTCCCGGCGGATCCGTCCAACCCGAGCAAACGAATCCTGCGGATGAGCTCGTCTACGGACGGGACGGATGTCCATTCGGACCAGACCCAGATTTGTCAGCAGCGCAAGTTCAAGGAGGGCACCTACGCGGCACGCGTGCATTTTTCGAACACACCGAGTTCAGGGCCCTCCGGTGACGGCGTGGTCGAGAGCTTTTACACCCTCGCCCCGCTCCTCGCACCCATGGACCCCAACTACAGCGAATGCGACTTCGAATACCTGCCGGCTGGAGGATGGGGCGAGAAGGGATCGACGCTCTTTGTCACCACCTGGCGAACCTACAGCCCCGAGCCGAACTGGAAGAAGGACAATACGTACAACACGGTTCCAGGCGAGGAAGGCGGATGGCACATCCTTGTGCTCCAGATAGCCGGAGGCCATGTGCGGTATCTTCTTGATGGAAAACTTATCGCCGACCACAGCGGTCAATATTATCCGCGGGATATTATGTCCTTTAACTTCAACCTTTGGTTCATCAGGGAGGCCGTAAGCCCTTCGAGGCAGGTCCGTACCTATGAGGAGGAAATTGACTGGGTCTATTTCGAGAAGGATGCGGTGCTAAACCCCTCGCAGGTCGAGCAAAAGGTGCAGGCTCTCCGCAAGGCAGGGATTCCCAGACAGGACACGGTTCAAGCAATGGGTCTTCCTTGCCCCTGCAACTCCTGAGGGCATCGAGCGCAGCTCGATGTGGCTGATGAATCAAGTATGGAGGCAGCTCAGTATCTCAGGCGTCTCAAAAGGTCCTTTGGACAGTCATATCGTAGCAAACACCGAGCCCAGAAAGGGAATCGTCCTCGTCTTAACTCCCTGCCCTAGTATCGTCGAAATCTCGGCAGGTTTGAATTCGTCTAGATGCAGACAATGCGTAAATCCATCCCGCTTCTATTGTGTATTTTGTGCGCGTTGGTGGGCGTATTATTTTTGAAGAATAAATTCGAATCGGGGATTCAAGCGAATGAACGAAAGAATTCGCTTAGGGGTTCCGACACAATGGCTGCGACTGGCAGACCGGCATTACCGGCAAAGACTCTTACCTATGAGGAACGTCTCAAGGATCTGCCTTGGAAAGGGTGGGATTGAAAGGCATCCGATCCGAAGAGACCTGCAACTATAATCGACTGGCTGCGGGTCGACCGGCAGGCTGCGATGCGGTACCTAGCCCAAAACCGTTTTAGGGACCTCCGGAATCCCTCAATTTCAATAGCTGTCGGAGAGAAGGCTACAAAGTCCGAGCTGCTGGATATAGCCAACGGGGCCGATTCTCCTTGGGATGCGGTATACGGTGCAGGAAAGTGGGCAAGTCCCGATGTCATCAATGGTCTTGCTGGACTGATGCCGTCTGTGAGCCCAGGTGCTGCCGGCCGACGGCAACTGCTATCGCGGGATTGCTTGCGGGTTTCAATGTAGACAGGGCAATGGCCTTCGCTGTCAGCTTGCCAGACGATCAGGCACGCGCTGCTGCCATTGGCGGCGTATTTAGTGCCTTGCGATCTGGTTCTGCTGGTGAAGCCGAGATCCGCACGTTGTATACGAGCCTTCCGCCTTCAATCCAATCGGCTGACCCGGTGTTGTTTGAATATGGTAACGCAATATGGGGTTCGGATCCGGTCGCTGCACTACAGGTCTTGGAAGAACCATTTCTTCCCCGACTTTACGAGGGCAGGCCTTAATCACTCTCTCGCAAAATGCCGCCAGCGCATCACCCGAGACTGCTATTGCTGCGGTCTATGCGGCTCCGGGAATCTCGGAGCAAGGCATCTACAATCATGTCAGCCAGATTCTACAGAATTGGAGTGCTGTGGATCCACAAGCCGCGGCCAATTTCCTAGCGACTACTCAAATTATCCCATCGGCCGATGTTAAGAAATATGGCCCGATAGTGTCACCTAGCACTGCTGGCAAAGGATAGACGGTCCCCAGATTGTCCAAGGGGCCAATGGGAATTCCGCACCTTTCCTTAGTCCTTGCGGGCGTGTGTGCCGCCACCGTCTACCGCATTGGGAAGTATGAGAATGCAGCTGAGGAAAAAAATCCTACGTCATTTGGACGTTTCTACGACCGGCGCCGCGGGCCTGCGCATTGCCTGACCGAAGAATTCGCCGGCGGGGGTTAGTTTGTACCCCTCAAAGCTGCTTAGCATGGGTGGGCCCCAGTTCGGGTCGTAGACCCAGGCCATCCAGCTGATTCCATGTTGCTCGAGGTAGCGAGTGATCCGGTTTCCATAGTGGTCGTCGTCGACCACCGAGCCCGGCTTGAGACCGAAGCCAATCTCCGTGGCGATCATTGGATAGCGCTCTGCGGCGAATCCGAAATCCTCGTCCCACTTGGGCTCCCACGGCCGGCTGCGCTTGTTTGCGTAAGGGTGCGTGACGTAGCCAATCCCCTCCGCGCGGACGGGATCATAGTGGAGTTGGTCCAGGTCATAGGCCCAGTCGAATCCGGCCACGAGCGGAATGGTCTCCTTGTCCCAATAGCGGATGATTCGGATCATCTCCTCGTTCAGGTCCCTCCAGTCGGCCCAACTCATGTCGCCCAGCATCCCGTTGTAGTGCGTGGGCTCATTGAAGAGCTCGAAGAAAGCCACCGTATGGTTCCCCTTGAAGTGCATCGCCATCCTGCGCCAGAAGTCGAAGGTCTCCTCCCTGCTCGTGTTGTACATTGGGCTCTGGAACATTCCGCTCTTCAGGTTGCCGATCGAGTGCCAATCGATGATCACATGGATACCGAGGTCCGTACACCAATCCACGGCCTGATCCAGCAATTCAATATACCCGGCAGGGGTCCGCGTCCGCCAAGCCACTGGATGCACGGGGATTCGCACGAGGTTAGCTCCAAGCGCCTTGATCGAGACAAACAGTTCCCGGTTCCATTGGCCCCGCTCGACGATGAAGTCGGGGTCGGCGATAGACACTCCGCGAAAGAGCATGGGCGCGCCCGAGGGATCGACGAAGCGATTCCCCTTCACCGAGATGAGAGGCAGGAACTCGGCCTTTGGATTTGGCGTCGGGCGCAGCCAGGCCCCTGCCTTCCAGATAGACTTCGCGGGCGGTGTCGTGGGAGGGTCCGCCGCGAAAAGGGCCGGCATAGAAAACACTGAAAGGGTGACCACCGCACTGAGGATCGAGATTTTCACAGGGATTTGGGTCGGGGTTGAGATGGGCTTACGTTAGCGCCGGTCGAAGATAAGGGTCTGCTCCACCTTTCCAGGCCCCCTGAACGAGTCCGAGACGCTGTGGATCGAAAGGCGGTCGCCTCGGTCGAGGAGCGTCCATTCTTCCGTGGATTTCATCTTGAAGCCGGGCGGTCCCCAGACGAGCGAGGTTGTGGAGTCCATCTTGATTGCCGAACGGTCGTCGCTCAGCCGCGCAATCGTGGTGCGCGGGGACCTCATGAACTGGGATTTCGATTCCGTGCCATCGAGAGTGTACTTCACCTCCGTGACATCGTCGTCCTGGGATTCGCGGATCGTTGTTGTCTGCACGGTGAGCGCGTTGCCCTCGTGGGTGACCACCAACCGAGCCGGCGAGAAGCCGGCCCCCATCGGGCCAAAAGTGCTCAGGTCCTCGTTGAGCACCCAAGTGCCCGAGAAATTGGCCACTGGCTTTTCGAAGTGGACCGGCGGCAGGCCACACGCCTTCCGATAGTCTGCCGTGACTATAGCGTACTCGGGATCATCCAAACCGAGCATCCGCCCGGTCCCCATGACGACTGCGTACTGCTTTTTGGTCATGCCCCGCACCATTCCCGACCATATTGAATAGTAGGTCCAGAGCGGCTGCTTCTCCATGATCGCGGGAAGCGGCGGGCTGCCGACCTCGGCCAAGGCGAGTGGTTTACCCCCGGAAAGCCTTACGAGGCTGTCGTAATAGGACTGGGAGAAATCGTTCCCGTACACGTCGAGCCCAAGGACGTCCACATATTCGGTCCCCGGGAAATACTTCTCGTGCTCCATGTTGGGCTTGCTGACCCGGTCCATGCTCCAGAGCCAGACGAGGTTCTTGAGGTGGTGATGATTGACCAGCCTGTCGAAGATCTGGCGGTAGAGCGCCGCGGTCGTGTAGGGAGCCTCCGTGCGCCCGCCCCACCAGAACCAGTCACCGTTCATCTCATGGTAGGGGCGCCAAATGATCGGGACATGGGCATCCTGCAGCTGCTTAAGGAATCCGGCGATGACATCAACCTGCTCAGCCCAATGGATGTACAAAGCGGTTCCTGGCGTCAGAATGTCCCTGAACTGCTCATCGAGAAGCCGGCCCTGGACGCTCTTCAGCGCCTTGGGATCACTGCCGGGCAGCGGCCTGAATGTCACCGGTTCATCGGCCGTTGGGGGCACCGCATGCCAGCACAGGCTGATGATGGAGCCCATCGCATGCTGGCGGATGGCCTCCTTCACGATGGCGGGGCGCATCAGGTAGGAATCCTGGTCCCCGGCGGCCGCGAAACCGAAATCGCAGGTCCAGACCGCCGGAACCTTCCCGATGTACTTGGCGGCGAACCTTGAATTACGGTCGCCGCTGGCAGGGAGGTTGTGCTGGCCGGTAAGCGTGTAGCGACCGGAGATATCCTGCAGCAACGTTAACAGGGCGACTGTCTCGGGCATCGCGTCCGCAGTGACGGGCTTAATGTGGACGTCGGCCCCGGGGGCCGTGGAGCCAAGGAACAGGGGCAGGAGGACAGCGCAAAGCGACGTTCGGATTGGATTCATGGCGTTTTATTCAGAGGTCGGCAGGAAGGCGGACCCAGGGAGGACGATTCGGCGGCTGGAAAGATGTATGGATTTCACGCCGCGCGGGTGCCGTGGCGTCATCGCTCAGGTGCTGCCGAGACGTTAAACCCATCGACCTCTATGCGGGGTCGCTCGCCCCGGGTGTCGGCCTGCGCCAGCTCGGTGCGAATTCCGCGTTTCTCGCCCGGCATGAGCGTGATGTAGTTGTCGTCATAGAGGACAGGCAGGATCCGATCCCCGCTCCTTTCCCGCACGACCTTCAGGTGGACCATCAAGGCTGGGGTATTCGACGGGTTTTCGAGCTCCGTCAGCAGGTACCATCGCTCGCCTCGCCGGTCGGCCGTGGTGGCCTTTCGAAGGGTAACTTTCGGCAACGCGCGGATAGCGCGAAAATCGAATGCCGGGTAGTCGGGGATATGGAAGGGCCCAAACGAGAAACCTGGGACATTGTAGGTCTTAAGACTGCGCATGTAGGTGTTCTCCGAGACCGTCTTGGTTCCCTCGGTGAGCACAAGCCGCACAAAGTGTAGGGGCGTCAACCCGGTTGCGGGGAAGACGAGTTTAATGGGTGAAAGGACGCTGTCCTCCGCACTGTCGACCGCCGCCGACTGCTCCCACTGCACGGATCCATCCAGATTCAATATCGAGGCCTTGACCTTAATGTCGCCGCGATGGCCGGCGCTGTAATTCACCACCTCAACCGTACCCTCCAGGGAGTTCCATTGGACGTGCAGGGGCTCGCTGCCCTTTTTTGCCCCGAAATAGGCTGCGGTGGGCTCCAGGTAGTAGTCATAGGTCTGCCAGACAAACGAGGGCCAGCATGGGTGGCTCATCCACATGAGGACCCCCATTCGGCGTTTGCCCTGGGCCTCGAATATCGCGCGATGGCCGTCGTAATTGGTGAACTGTGAAAGCTCGACCCACTCGGCGGCGTCCGCCGCGCTCCCGTAGGATTTCAGGATCGTGTCCCGCAGCTCGCCGCCGCGCTGGGCGCCGTGCGTCGTGAAGTCGTGCAGGCCCCAAACAGCACCTTGCGGCCATTGATCCTCGACCGGCATCATCTGCCGGAGGCTGTCCATGCTGACGATATTGGCCATGCCGAGCTCGCTGTGCAGCTTGGCCGTCGCGCGCTGGTCGAAGTAATAGTTGACCGGCATCAGGTGGTAGGGGCCGCCCCCGCTCACCACTCCAAAGGCCGAGTTCGCGATATACCGGATCCCGGGATCTTGCGTATCAACAATCCTCTGGAGTCCATCGTTGATCACCGCCGGCGGGTTGCCCTCGTTGCGGCCGCAGTAAAGGCCCACCGAGGGGTGGTTCCGGATGCGGTTTACGAAGTCCGAGGCGTTCTGCAGGAACATCGCGTTGTCGGCCGGGTCCGGGCCGTCCAGCGGGTTGGCGAGCCAGAAATCCTGCCATACCACGACGCCGTTGCGGTCGCAGGCGTCAAAGAAGGCGTCATCGCCGATCTGTCCGACCCAGTTGCGGATCATCGTGAATCCCATGTCGCGGTGGTAGCGAACCGCGGCCTCGTATTCGCGGGAGCGGTAGAGGAGATTGGACTCCGAGAAGCCCCAATTGCCGCCGCGGCCGACGAACCTCCGGCCGTTGACGAAGAGCTTCAGCGCACCAGCCTCCTCCGCGTAGGTGAACTGCCTGACGCCGGCCCGGAACGTCTTGGAATCGGAACGCAGGCCTGCGTCGGTCTCGAACTCCAGCCTGACATCATAAAGATTGGGCTCACCATAGCCGACGGGCCACCAAAGCCTCGGATTGCGCAGGCGCAATGCGGGGGCCGTGGAGGGGTCGAGCTTTACGACGACGAAGGCCGCCGCGGGCACCTCCACCCTCCGTGAGAAACGCACGTCGCCGAACTGGCCGCTGAGCACCCCGCTGACTGGCTTCGAGCCGGCATTCCGGAGGGAGACCTCCACGGCAATGTCGGCGCTGCCCGTGTCGGGCAGCGGAAGCTTGGCGGAGACAAAGGGGTTCTCGAGAACCACCGGCCCCGTCGTGGTCAAGTACACATTCGACCAGATGCCGATGTTTCGGCCTCGGATACTCGGGATCCAATCCCATCCCGACGAGGCGTGAAAGGTGGGGTTGTCCACACCCAGGGCGCCGCCATTGCTTCCTGTCTCATCCGCAGTCTTCTCGCGCACACTGCCCGGAGTGTCCGGCTTATGGATCCGCACCGCCAGGGCGTTGGCAGTGCCGGCGCGCACAAGGTCTGTCACGTCAAAGCGCGCACGCGTGAAGGCTCCGTCCACGTGGCCCACGCTGGCTCCGTTGAAGTAGACGTCGGCCTTCCAATTGATGCCGTCGAAATTGAGCCAGACCCTTTTTCCCGGCGCGGGCGAAGGGACCTTGAACTCGTTGCGGTACCAGAAGTCCGCGTAGAAGAAGGAATCCGAGATCTGCAGCTGGTTGTCGCCGTAGTTCGGGTCCGGCAGCGCGCCCGCGTTCCAATAGCTTACGAGGACTGAACCGGGCACGGTCGCCGGAAGCCAGCCGCGGCAATCGGCGCCCGGCACGGAGAGGGCCTCGCCACCGAGCGTCACGAGCGAGTCACGCTGGATGCGCCACGATCCGCGCACGAGGTCCTGGCGCTCGCCGGCGTGCGGGGTGGGAGCAGGCTGGGCCTGGGCAAGGGGGCCCCCGCGCCCGAAGACCTCCAGTTCGCTCAGGATGTAGCCGTCGGGTGCCGCGGGGCGATCAAGCTGGATCCGCACGAACCGGGCGCCTGCCGGCTGCTTTAGCGAGTAGGCGTCGGCGTTTGCAGTCAGCGGCAGGAGCGTACGCCATGTCGCCCCATCCTCTGAGATCCTGATCGAGCCCTGCGCCGCGCGCTCGATCCAGTGCAGGACGACCTTGTCGAAAGTGCAGACCGCGCCGAGGTCGACCTGGATCCACTCTGCCGCGTTTCCAGCGCTCTTCCAGGCGCTCGTAAAATCATAGGGTCCCCCCAGGTTGACACGCTTTCCCCTAGAGAAGGTGTCGAGGCCTGCGATCCGCCAGCCGGTCACGGAGGGTGCGTCCATGCTGACCCGGTAAAATCGGGCCTTCCCGTTTACCTGCACGTCAAACGCCGCCTTGATTATCTTTGGCGTCCAAATGATCTTCGAAGCGAGGACCTCCTCGCCTCTGGCGCGACCCAGTTCCCTCCATGCAACGCCGTCGTCGGATGCGGTGACCACGCAGGTCCATTGCTGGGGATCTTTGTTGTCCGTGCGAGGGAAGGCGGTCACTTCGAAGCGGTCGACATCGGGCAACTCGGCGCGTCCGGCCTGCTCGATCTGCACCCAGCCGCCCTGGCCGGGCAGGGCGACTGCCGTGCTCGCATAGTTGTCGACCAGGTGCTCCCGTTCGTGACGGGGCAGCACCCCCTCGGCGCTTGAGGACACCACGAGCCAGCGGGGAAGCCGGCTGTCGATGATCCCATCCGTGACCAGTTGGGCCGTCAGGCTGTAATCGTAGTTGCTGGAGGCGGTTGCCGGGCGGTGCAGCGCAAGGTTGCGGTACGTCGCACTCTCCAGAACAGCGGTCGGACCGTCGAAGGACGCCGGGTCGCCAGGATAAACGCCGACACCTCGAGTAAAATCACCCGAGGCACATGCCGAGAAGGCACACAATGCTGCCGGAAGCAGACTGAGGACGAGTTTCAGACGAGGGAGCGGGCGCATGACTCAGGTTGAATTGGAGGTGCAAGCTCTCCGGGAGCTGGCGCTCACTAGGCTACTTTCCCTGAACTCTCTTCGCGACGATCTCCTCTGTGGCGAAATCGCCGACCTTTCGGGTGAACTTGATCTCTTTGTCGCCGGTCACCTTCCCCGTGTATTCAATCACCAGGTCCTGTCCCTGATAACTCAGATGCTCGACGAAAAAGACTCCGTCCTTGTTAACCTTTCCCTGCTGGATCGCGACCGAGCTCTTGTCGTCGCCGCGTTCACCGGCGGCTGTGCCCGTAAGCTTCTCGCCGTCGACCTTGAACGTGAAGACGTATTTCTGAATTCCAATCTGCGAATCGAATTCGGACTGCCATACGCCAGTGATGTCGCTGGCTCGGGCAAGACCTGCGAGGCCGAGCCCGAAGCATATCATCATGAGGAGTCTCAGCGGGGTTTTCATGGCGATGTTCGGATTTTAAACGGGAAAGATACCGGGTCAATCGTTGGGTGTGCAATCGCACTGCTTGACCGTCGGCGATGGAGCCGGGTGTAGAGACTAGCGGCCCATGAGTCACGCCCAGTGACCGAATAATCTGGATGAAGGCATCGCACAGAGGTCCTTCCGGCCGACCGAATTGAGTGGATCGATGAAGAACCCAAAATAGACAGGCACCGGCCGAGCAATCGGCGGACCCTCTACACGCCTCAGGACCCTCTTCTCATGGGCAGGAGCCGCCCGTTAGCCTGGGTCATTTCGACCTGGATCAATGGAAACGGCCTGGGCCACGCTAAGGAGTTTGCGGGCTGGTGCATTCCCCACAAACGCTGCATTTCAAGACCCGTTGCTTCATTTGGGGAAGCGACCGGAATTCCGGAACGAACTAGCGCTCCTGGGCTGGGTTTCGAGCCCCTAACGGTTAGAGTCACTATTTTCTAGCATCGCCCGTGCAGAATCTTCGTCTGGTGCCACAACTCGTTGAATCCCGTTGTTTGTGTCGGCTTCGTATAGATTAGTTTTCCCCACGACCTTTAGGAGACGAATCTTCACAATGCGCGTCTGTTCCTCCTTTTCAGGCAGCTCGCCTTTCGGGGAGAGACTCTGTTCGACGTCCATCGCCCCCTTGGCGAACTCGGTCTTTAGGTCAAATTCCATGAGCCCATTCCACGAATTGATGATGTGGAATGTCCCGGAGCGGGTCTCGCGGTTCCAGGTGAACCCGTTGATGACGATCTGATGGCCGACCTTCCCGCCAGACCATGGGTGCTTTCCCACAAACCCCGGGGGAAGCGCCTGCCAAATCTCTCTGGGGAAGGAGCCGAGTACCGGGCGTCCCTTTCGGAGTTCCTGGCGGGCCCACTCAAAGGGATCCATCTTTGGCGTCCAAACATGGACCAAGGGTCGGGGCGTAAAGTTGTAGACCAGGTGGGTGAGGCCCAAGTAGTAGCTGGGGCTCTTCCACGGCTCGTTGGTATCCGCGTTGTTGATGATCTTGTAAATGTCGACGGTGTCGACGTAGTAGCCTGCGATATCCAGCCAGTGAACCCGGGCATAGACCATACAGGTCGCCCCGATTTGGTCCCTGCCGACGTTGGGGGGAATGAGTTGTACGGTTTCGAGGGGGCCAACCACCGACGACACGGCTATGGTTTTCTTAACGGGGACCGACGCCTTGACCACGGTCACAACAGAATTGCCGCGTTGGAGGGGGTGTTGGACGCTGAGATCCTTTAGGAACGCGAGGTCCTCCGCATTCAACGAGTTAACAGGAACGAGGATCCTTGTGTCATTCGCGAGGAGCACCGTAGCGTAGCCGTTCTCGATACGTGCCTTCAGGGCACCCTCATATTTTGGAGAGACAGCAAGTGCGGTCGTTGCAATCCCAACGAGAATCACCCCAATCGCCAGGCCCGGGATCGGGCCGCATATTTTCGTAAGCCATAATGCGGACAGGCCGAAGCGACCGCGCAAAGGAACAGGATCTTTGGCGAATGGAGTCTCCATGGGGTCGAAGGGTGGAATGGGTTTCCCGCTACTATGGGTCGCGCTCGTCTGTACAAACAACTCCATATGCCCCACGACGATGTCTTGATTTAGAGAATAATAACTTCTCGAAAGATACCGCCTCCATGACTGTCCTTGGAAGTGGCGAATGGCCGGCGGCGCGGCGACAGGATTTCAAGCAGGCGTTCAAGGCGCCGTCACCTCAAATGCGACGCAGTAGTTGGGTTGCGGCTTTTGGGTTCCTTCGCCGACAAAAGGATCGGAATCCCTCAAGAGTCCCCACCGGAAGGTCCCGGCAAACGGAGCCGCCATCCTGTCTTTTTCCCCAGTCATGGCATAGCCGACGCGCGCATTCACCCCGGGATCCGTCTCGCACGTGATGGCGACCGCATCGCCGGAGATGGCCACGGAAACGATCGTCACCTTGGCGCCATCGGCTGTGCTCACCTCAAAACCCTTGCCGGACTTCCATTCGGCGATGGTTGGGTGCGGCATCGCGAGATTTGCGTCCCACACCAGGGGCCTCACGGGCACATGGAAGTGGACGGTGAGGACCTTGCCACTGCGCCCGGCCCCGGAGGGCTCCAAGGGTTTCCACGCCTCCCCGAGGACCACGCGCCTGAAATAGACCTGCCCATATTTTTCGCCAAGGAGACGGTAGCCTTCGGCGGTCAGGTGAACGCCCTCCGCGGACGGATATTGGTACTTGGGGCCGGAACAGACCATGTCCGCCGGGTAATCGTCGCCGACCCTCCATTGTGCGAGTGTGGACGGCGACCGGTCGTTGCAGGAATTCTGCTGGGACACGATCATCTGGATCTTCTGCTTCTGCCCGGTGATGGCCGCAATGTCGCTGTTGTAGTCCTGCCACAACTGGCGCAGCTCGCTTTCGTAATCCGGATTGCCCGCGTCGGCCTCGCCATGGGTGAGGATGACTGCGCCGACGCCATAGGTCTTGGCCGCGAGCTTCGCCAGACGGGTGACGGCTTGGGTTTCAATCAGCGCGGCCTCGTAGGAGCGGCCGTTGAGGCCCTTCCTGACGGCATCCTTCTTGATGAAAACCATCCCCTGGCCGCTTTCTCCGACGGCGCCGTGAACACTGATGAAGTCGCGGCCCAGATTGGCGCGAACCAGGGCGGTTATCTGGTTGGCCATCGCCGAATGCGGCGTCTCGCCGTCGATGTTTTCCGGCCATGAGCTCGGATAGCTCGGGGCGCGCCGGCCAACAGGTTCAACCAGTGGCACCAGCTTTAACGTGCTGTCGTTCGGGTCGATCGGCCAGGGAAGGGTATCGGTTTCAAGCTTGAGGTTGCCGTAGGGCTGGGTCGTCGAAATGACGGGCCGGCCTTGAGCGCCGACGGACAAGCTTTGACCCGTGCCAATGATTCCCGACCAATCCCAAGCCAGGTTTGCCGGAGTTTCCGGGCGAGACGGTGCCGGCGCCACACACGAGGTTGTCAGCAGGGCGCACACGATTGCCGCCATTAGGGCAAAGCAGGAAAGGCGCAGGTTGTTTGATTGCATCTTGTTTGTTCTCCCATGCGGCCGCCCTTACTTCTCTTGGATTCGCGATGGACTTTGCAAAGGGATTCCGCGGCCACTTGGGCACACGCCCCGGCCCTCGTTTGGGAACGGCCCTCCCGGGCCGGTGGGACCCTTTCCAAAGGAGTGGCCCGTGCACGGCCTTTGCCCGGTATGCGTCGTCGACCTGTTCCCGGAGGTCAGTCCCGGCTGATTTCCTGCGGGCGGGCCCGGGCCTCACTTCGCGTCGCCGACCAGCTCGAGCGGCCCCTGCAGCTCGAGCTTGACCACGGTGGCGTCGGGATCAACGGAGCCTTCGGGAAGGTCGACGATCGCGATCCCGGGCTGCTGGGCCCAGTCGGCCCTCATGAACCTCCGGCAGGCCAGCTCGCCGCCGCCGACGACGCTCGCCCGCTTGATGGTGTTTCGGATGCCCTTGATGTAGAGGCCGTCGGCCGGCCTGTCGTAGCAGACCAGGTAGACCGTGTCGCGGGCCTTGTTGAGCATGCTCGGGCCGTAGTAGTAGTCCTTGGGGATCCCCGCCGTGGTGCCGTAGAGGGCCTCGGCGTGCTTGTGCGTCCAGCGCCCGAGGCCGCGAAGGACCGCCTCCTCCTCGGGGGTGATCGTCCCGTCGCTGCGCGGGCCCACGTCGAGGAGAAGGTTGCCCCCCTGCGAGGCGCACTCCGTGAGCAGCCGCACGACCTGGCGCACGCTCTTGAAGTTCCTGTCCCGGGCCCGGTAGCCCCACGAATCGTTGACCGTCATGCACAGCTCCCACGGGCCCGAGGGGGGCTTCACGGGCAGCGCCTGTTCCGGCGTCTCGTAGTCGCCGTATCCGGCCATCCGGCTGTTGAGGATCACGTTGGGCAGCCACTCCTTCAGCTGCCGCCGCAGCTGCGGCATCCGCCACTGCTCCGCCGTGCGCTCCCAGTCCCCGTCGAACCAGAGCAGGTCGGGATGGTAGCGTTGCGTGATCTCCCTGAGCTGGGCCCGGTGGAAGGCGAGGAAGCGCTCCCAAGACGCGGGGTTCTCGGGGCCCTGGGGATATGAGAAGCGGTTCCCGCGGTCGCCCGCAGACACCCCCGCGGCGTTGAGCACACTGGCATAATCGGGGTGAGACCAGTCGAGGTGGGAGAAGTAGAGCCCGACCTTGAGCCCCGCCCTGCGCATCGCCTCGCAGTACGGGCCGACCAAGTCGCGCCCCGCAGGCGAGCCGTCCTTTGCATTGAGCCTGCTCTGCGCGGTGTCCCAGAGCGCGAAGCCGTCGTGGTGCTTCGCCGTCAGGACCGCGTAGCGCGCGCCCGCGGCCTTGAACAGCTCGGCCCACGTGTCGGGATCGTAGTGCGCCGCGGTGAAGGTCTTCGCCTGGGCCATGTATTCGTCGTACGGCATCTCGCCCGTGTGGAAGGCCCAGGACTCGCTGCCCTTACCCTCCGAATAGATGCCCCAGTGAATGAAGATCCCGAGGCGCGCGTCGGAGAACCAGGCCATGTCGGGCTTGTCGGTGACAACGGCTTCGGCCGCCACGGGGCGGGGCCACGCGGCGGCGGCGGCGAGTGCCAGGGAGCAGCGCCGCAGCAGCGCCACCCAGGGGACGTGGGGGTAGTTCATGGATCGAGTGGGGTTTTGCGGGACGGGGCCTCCCGCAGGGCCAGAGTCCTCCAGGCGCGTTGCGAAGTCGACCGTTTAGCAGGGCCGCACTAGCCCGAAGGGACCGTGTCCGCGTAGCGTCCCCAGTGAAGGAGAAGCTCGTGGGCGACCGCCGAACCGACCCTGTAGGAGGCCTCGAGCGCCGCGTCGGTCCCGAGGGACTCGTCGCCCACGGTCGAGAGCGCGGCCTCTCCCGGGGGCGGCATGCAGTAGTTGCTTGCCGTGCGCAGGACCATCACGCGGCTGAAGTCCACGTACCCCTCGTCCGCCATGTGCATGAGCGAGCCCGTGAAGGTCTGCGCCTCCATCGATGTGGTCGCGAAGGTCCCCTTTCCGCCGGTCCACATCCTCACCCAGTCGCGGGCCCACTGGGTCCTCGTGGGGCCGTGCCAGTAGCGGATGCAGCCCAGGGCGTCGCCCATCATCACGCGCGGCGCGCCCTGCGCCTTGGGGTAGCCGACATAGCGCCGGCTCCAGGCCCGCATCGCGGGCTCGTCGACTAGCTTCACGTCCTTCGTGAACGAGCAGGCCCAGCGGGCGAGGCCGCCGTTGAGCGGATGGTTCATGCTGTAGGTGAGGGCCGCCCCACCCCAGCCCCCGCCCTTTTCCGGCTCGCTGGTCGGCAGCTGCAGGGGCGCCTTTGTCCCGATGGCGAAGAGCCCGTAGGGCCAGCCCGCCGGCACCTGCCGGTCGTCGATCTCCCGCATCGCGTCGCCGTCGACGACATTCTCGGCCCAGACCGCGCTTCCCATCGGACCCACCGCCGGGTCGATGCCGGCGATCCCGTCGATGATCCAGTAGGTCTTCCTCAGGTCGAAGCGGGGGTCGAGGCACAGGGCGGTGATCAGCTCGATCTCGCCGTTGGGACTCAGGTCCTTGTCGTTGGAGTTGCCGCCGACGATCCCGTACAGGCCGGCGGCGTTGTGGCACAGCGGGTGGGCCCTCCGGAGGATCGCCGTCTTCTGGTTCAGGCCGTCGCGCTCCGCCCAGAACTGGAATTCGCCGGGTGCGTCCCCGGTGTCCTCCCCCACCTCGAATCCCGCCACGACGATCACCTTGATCGGGATCCTGTCGGCGCGGCACGGGGGCGCCCACGCTGCCATCAGGATCGAGATCGCGGCGATCGAGGACAATGCACCGGTGCGCAGAGGGTTCATGGGGTGCAAAAAAGCACACCCTGTGCCACGCGCGGACCCGCATGGATTCGCGGTTACCTTCGCGCCAGAAACCTTTCCGCATTCCGGGGCAATGAAAGCCCAGACCCAATTGACCATGGCGACGCATACCCCAATGCGCCCGGTGCCTGCAATGGATCTTTGCGCCATCCGAGTCCCGTCCCATTGGGCGGCCTGAACGGCAAGCAGCACGTCGAACCCAACCCGGATCCCCTCCAACGCCTTTCGACCCTGCTTGCCGACCGGCACGCAGGGATTTTCTTTGATGCGAAAACAACCCTCACTCCTTTCCAGCCTGCGGGCCCTTCCGCCCACGGCGTGGATCCTCTTCGCCGGCACGTTCCTCAATAAGTTCGGGAGCCTTGTCGCCCCGTTCCTCTCCCTCTACCTGACGCGGATGGGTTACTCGGTCGCCCAGGCGGGCTTCGCGATCGGCGCCTACGGCGTCGGAAACGTGCTGGCCACGGTGGTGGGCGGGTATTCGGCGGACCCTCGCGGCCGCCGCAGGACGAATCTCATGTCCCTGTTCTCAGGGGACGCCGCGGGGCGCGCGGCGGCCGCATGACATTCCCGCGGAGACGGCTCGAAATCCGCCAGGTTTGACCCTACGTTGCGCGCCTGATGCCTCTCCTCTCCAAACTGGAACGACACCTTGGGCGCTACGCCGTGCCCAATCTCTCGCTTTACCTGGTCTTCGGCCAGGCCACCGTCTACCTGGCGATGCTTCTGGGCAGGCTCGACCGGAGCTGGTTTGTCTTCGTGCCGCAGCTGGCGCTCATGGGGCAGTGGTGGAGGGTCCTCACCTTCCTGTTGATGCCGCCGCCGATGAGCGTCATCTTCATCGGGTTCGCGTGGTGGATATTCTACATGATGGGCAGCGCGCTCGAGGACCAGTGGGGAACCTTCCGCTACAACGTCTTCATCTTCCTCGGCGCGGCGCTCACGATCGCCCTCTCGTTCCTGCGGCCCGAGGCGCCGGTCTCCAACACCTTCCTCGCCGGCTCGGTCTTCCTCGCCTTCGCGTTCCTCAACCCGGATTTCGAGCTGCTCCTCTTCTTCGTGCTGCCGGTGAAGATCAAGTGGCTGGCCGCGGTCACCTGGGTGCTCTACGGGCTGCAGTTCTTCTCGAGCGACTGGGCCGGCAGGCTGCAGATCATCGCGGCCGTCGGCAATTTCCTCATTTTCTTCGGCCGCGACCTGGTCCACGGCGCCGCCGCGGGCAGGCGCAGGATGGCGATGGCGGCAAGCCGGGCGGCGGAAGACGATCGCGCCGGCGAGCCCCGCCATCGCTGCCGGGTCTGTGGGAAGACCGACGTGTCCAACCCCGAGATGGATTTCCGGTACTGCTCAAAATGCGCGGGAGAGGAGTGCTACTGCCCCGAGCACATCCGCAACCACGAGCACGTCCTGGCCGCGGGCGAACCCGCGGCGGAAACATGAGGTTTCTTCGCCCGTCATCCTACCGGCCGGGGACCCGCAGTGCCTTCAGGGCGCTCTCCCGCAGGATCCGCGCGGCGCTTCCCGCGGCGAGGATTGAGGAGATAGGTTCCTCGTCCGTGCCGGGGCTCCTGTCGAAGGGTGACCTCGATATCTTTGTCGGGGTCGAGCCTGGAGCGTTCGGGAAGGCCAAGAGGGCGCTGAAGGGGCTTGGTTTCGCCGAGAAGCGGGGCACGCACCGCGACCGGTCCCTCTGGCCCTTCACGGCCCGGGGCTTGCCTGTAGATGCGGGCATCCAGCTCGTCGCCCTAAGCTCAAAGTACGAGTTCTTCATCCGCTTCCGGGACCTGCTGCGCAGGCGGCCCCGACTCAGGGCCGAGTACAACCGCGTCAAGAGGGGCTGCACCCCGTTGGGTCCCTCCGTCTATCGGCGCGTGAAGTCGCGCTTCATCGAGCGGGTGCTCGCTGGGAACCCGGCCGGGCCCATCAAGGTTGCCTCAGCCCGGCAGCGGTGATGAAACTCCCCAGCCCATGAGTGAGACGACCCCGACGCAGCCCCGACGCCTGGGAAACGTCCTGGTGAACCACCTGGGGTTCAACTGCGGCGCCCGCAAGGCTGTCGTCGTCAGGGGAACTGCCGGGGGAAATTTCGAGCTGCGGGACATGTCCGCAATGAACCCGGCCGGCATGGGCGAGCGGGAGACCTACAGGACGATGCTGTCCGGCGTCCTGCACAGGGTCGACTCCGCGCTCGGCACCTACTGCGTCGGCGATTTTTCCTCCTGGTCCGAGCCCGGGATCTATCAGGTGGTGCTGCCCGCAACCGGGGAGCGCTCCTACCAGTTCGCAATCTGCGACGGCGCCTTCGGATGGCTGCCGGGGACGTTCCTGCGTTTCATCCACAATTGGCGCTCGGGCCTGTTCGAGGGCCCGATGCGGGGGCCCTCGCACATGGACGACGCCCGCCGCTCCGACGACGGCCGGATGGAGGACGTCGCCGGCGGCTGGTACGACGCCGGCGACACGCGCCGGTGGACGGTGCACTCGAACCTGCCGGCCCTCGCCTTCCTCCACGCGCACGATTCCCTGCCCTGGCAGTACGCGGACTGGGAGCGCACGGACCCGGGCTGGTCTCCGTGGCTGCTCGAGGCCCGCTGGGGCCTGGACTTCATGCTGAAGATGCAGGATAGGCGCACGGGGATGTTCTATGAGGACGTCGCGGGCGGCGGGGACGCCCGGAAACGCAAGGGAATGACCTGGTGGTACGAGAACCACGCCGGGTGCTACGCCGACAACAGCGAGAACCACTTCACCGACAACCGGGAAGGCAGCGGCGACGAGCGCACGCTGCGCGTCCAGTACAACCCGATCGGCCAGTTCACCTCCGTGGCGATCCTTGCCCGCGCGGCGCAGGCCCTGGGGCCCCTTGACGCCGTGCGCTCGCGCCGATGCGCCGAGGCAGCCGAGCTCGGCTGGAGGCTCGGGCTCCATCCGGACCCCGCCTGCGTGGAGGACCCGTCGCTCGACTTCGCGGGATGGACCTCGGTGCGCAGCTGGCGCTGCATCGCCGCGCTTGAGCTGCACCTCGGCAGGCGGCTCGCATGGGCCGACGTCGCCGCGGCCGTCGAGGGTGTCCTCGAGAACTTCCACCCGTCCCTCGGCTTCTGGAGGAACCAGGCCGGAGGCGACGAACCCTACCGGGGAATCCTGCACTCCGCCCAGCCCGTGATCGCCCTCTGCCACGTCGCACGGGCGACCGCGGACGCCGGGCTTCGCGCAAGGATCGTCGCAGTCCTGCGCGCCTGCATGGAGCGTTACGTGTTCCCGCTGGCGGCACAGAGCCCGTTTGGGATCCTCCCGTTCGGGGCGTACCGCACGCCGGTCGGCAGGGGTGACCTGTACCGCCCCTGGCGGGACGGCTACACCTTCCGATTCTTCATGCCCGAGGACAGCCCGATGCACATCAACCACGGCCTGGGGGGCCACTGGACGAGCTGGGCGCACGGCCTGGCCCTCGCCTCGAGCGTCCTTGAGGAGCCGCGGTGCGCCGATCTGGCGTGGCGGCAGCTGGACTGGCTGCTGGGATGCAACCCGTTCAACTCCAGCCTCGTCAGCGGGGTCGGCTTCAACAACCCGATGCCCCACAGCCGGTTCCTGGGCACGTTCCCCGGGGGGTTCTGCAACGGATTCATGGGCGCGGCCGACGACCAGCCCCGGCTCGACCTTGAGGGCGAGGCCCAGTGGAACACGACCGAATACTGGGTCACCCCGCTCAGCAACGCCCTCATGGCGCTCTGCATCCTCGACGCCCCCGGCAAGGGGCCCCGCGCGAGAATCGGCGAGAAGCCTGCCGCCCGGCGGGTCTGAAGCGCCCCTCCCCGGCCGCAGCGCCTGGCGGGCACAATCTTTACTCCCTGCAGGCGTCTAGCTTTGTGGCCCCTGTCGGACACCCCTTCCCCTTGAAGACGTACGCTGCCATTTCGAGTGCCTTTGCGCTGTGCGCCGCATGGGGCCTGCTGGCCCCCGCGACGGCTCGTGCGGCCGAGGGCGCCGAGGGCAACACCGCCGTCGCATCGAGGACCAGCAGCGACTACATCCGCGAGGGGCGTGTCGACGTCGGCCAGCCGACACTCATCGAGCTGCTCAACGACCTGAAAAAATAGGGCGCGCCGCCCGGCTCAGCGGGCGCCGAGGTCCGGGATCCGGAAGCCGCGCAGGAGCACGTCGCCGCCGTTCCAGCCCGTCACCCGCGCGTCCCTGAAATAGACGGCCGACGAGCCGTAGTAGTAGGCTGACGCCGTAACCTGCCCGGGCAGTCCCTGGGCCCGCACCACGTCGGCCGGTGTGGATCCGACAGAGAAGAAGTCGATCGAGACGGGCTCGATCACGGTCCAAGAACGCACGCGCAGGCGGGCCTCGTCGTCGGACCAGCCGCTGACCACGCCGTCCTCGAGGTACACCAGGGCGCTCCCGTACCTGAGGATGCCGTCGCAGGCGTCGTCGGGCTCGCCCTGGACGGCGAGCACCCGGGCCCTCGGATCGCCGATCTCGAAGAAATCAAACAGCGCATCCGCCCTCGCGACCGCGGCAGAGAAGGCACGGGTGCTCAATGCCAGGCTCGCCGGACGGACATGGGCCCGCCCCCCTTGGATTTCCCGGGCCGGGAAGCCATCCGGCGCTTGCGCGCCCCGCGGCCGCGCAACCGGCATCCCTGGGCCCGTGCGCGCGAGCGCGCGCTCGCGCTCCTCCAGTCTCGACAGGCCCTCGACCTTCCGTGCCGAGAGAGCGCGCGGCGCCTGCGGCACACGCCGGATCCCCGGACCCGGCGCTTCCCGGGGCGGGTCCGCGACGGCCGCGGCGGCCGCGCTCACGGGGGCGGCCGGGGCCGCCTCCCCTTTGGGGACGGGCTTCGCGCTCCGCAGGGCAATCGCCACGGCCGCCACCGCGAAGCCGGCAACGACGGCGGCCGCAGTCCACCGGCGGATCCCCTTCCAGACCTGGGCCGGACGCACCCGGGCGGCCGCCGCCTTCTCCCGCTTCGCCGCCGCCCCGCCCCGTGCGGGCTCCGGCGGCCGCGGCCGGGGCGCAAAGCGCCTGTAGAGCTTCCTCCTGTAGAGCTGCTCGAAGGCCTCGTTGGCCGCCTTCGTGATATCCTCAGCCGTGGCCTGCATCGGGGAACCTGGGTTGAAGAGGTCGGGATGCCACCGCCGCATCAGCCGGCGGTAGGCCCGCTGGATCTCCAGCGGGCCCGCTCCGGGGACAAGTCCGAGCGCGTCGTAATAGGCGGTGAGATCCTTGGGCATGCGGCACCGATGCGGGCCCGGTGACTGGCCTTAACCCGCACACATCGGCACATCCCGGACCCGCAGCAGCGGTTTCTTGCGCAAAGAGCCTGCCTGGCGGGGTCCCTTGAACCCTAAATCCGCGCAAACTGCGGGATCGCGCAAGGCCGCCGGAAATGCTGGGCTGAACGCTTTAGGCATGATCTCCGACATCCGGTATTCGGCACGAACGCTTCTCCGGAGGAAGGGGTTCGCGCTCGTGGTCGTGATGACGCTCGCCCTGGGAATCGGTTCGGCGACGGCGATCTACGCCGTCGTGGACTGGATCCTCTTCCAGGCCCCCGTGTCCCCGGAGGGCGTCTTCGCGATCGGCTCCACGGTCAACGACGGGAAGTTCGCGCCGTGGAGCCTGCAGGCCCACTACCTTGCCTACGCCGAGCGCAAGGACGTGTTCACGGAGTTCAGCGCGGGCTGCTACCGGGCGGGCAACATCGTCGTCGAGCGCGACCCGGTGACCACCGGCTACGAGGAGATCTCGGTCAACTTCCTCAAGATGATGGGGGTCGTGCCCGCGCTGGGCCGCGACTTCGCCGCCGGCGAGGACGTCGACGGCCGCAACCAGGTGGTCATCGTCAATGACGGCTTCTGGAGGCAGAACCTCGGGGGTTCCCCCGACGCCCTGGGCCGCAAGATCCTGATCGACGAGCAGGAGTGCACCGTAATCGGCGTCCTGCGCAAGGGCCAGCGCCTGCCCCTCTACGTCAACCAGAGCGTCTTCAGGCCGCTCGTCATCCGCCCCAACGCGACGAAGCCGTGGGATCCCTGGCTGATCGTCTTCGGCCACGTCCGCCCCGGCGTGACACGAAAGCAGGCCGAGGAGTACATCACGGGGACCAAGGTCGACCTTCCCCCGAGCATGGACTGGTACACCAAGAACAACAAACCCGCGCTCGCGACGATCCTGGAGCTCGAGAAGATCAACCGCCCGGAGATGTACTGGGTGCTCGTCGGCGCCGTCGGCTTTCTCTTCGCCATCGCCTGCCTGAACTCCACGAACCTGATGCTCGTGCACATGCTGGGCAAACAGCTCGAAACGAGCATCCGCATTGCGCTCGGGGGCGGGCGATGGGGCATCATCCGGCTGCTCCTCGTCGAGGCGTCCCTACTCTGCGTGTGCGGGTGCGTCCTCGGCGCCGTGATCGCGAACTGGCTGATCCCCCTCTTCAGGATGGTCGCCAGCAGCACCGGCAGCGGCGTGTCCTGGGACTCCTGGCACCTGGGCCCACGGACGTACACGGTTCTCGCGGGGCTGACCCTCGTCACCGGACTCCTGATCGCCCTCGTGCCCGCGCTGCACGTCCTGCGCACGAACATCCAGGGCGGCCTGAAGAATGCGGGCGGCGCCGTCGGGGAAAGCCCCCGGCTGGCGCGCCTGAGGGCCCTCTTCGTCGTCCTGCAGGCCACGTTCGCCGTGATCCTCCTCGTGGGCGCCGGACTCATGATCCGGACCTTCCACAGGCTGGACGACGTCAGGCTGGGCTTCGACCCGACAGATCGGGTCAAGATGCGGCTGAACTTTCCCAGCGGCTACCCGGAGGAGCCGAAGGCGCGGATCGCCACCCTCGACCGGCTCAGGGACGCGCTGGGGCGCGTCCCCGGGGTGTCGCAGGTGGCCTACGGAACGGAGTCGCTCCTGGCCGGGTACGAGTCCATGACGTTCGACGTGCTCGGGGCGGACGGATCCCTCATCAAGATCGGGGGCGCCTACGTGTCCCCAGACTACCTTGGCGCGAGCGGGATGGCGCTCAAGGTCGGGCGGTGGTTCACGCAGAGCGACCAGGGTGCCGTCCTCGTGAACGAGTCGCTCGCCCGCTCGCGCTTCGGCTCCGAGAACCCGATCGGACAGTTCATCAGGCCCGAGGGGAGCAGCAGCGCGTGGCATGGGTGGCAGGTCATCGGCGTCGTGGCCGACGTGCGGGAATCACTGCGCGAGGCCCCGGGGAAAAAGATCTACATGCCCGCGTCGGTGGCGCCCAACTCGGTGACGAGCTTTGTCGTCCGCATGAGCGGCAAGCCCAACGCGGAGGCCACCACCCGGCTGCGCCAGGCGATCCACCGCCTCGACCCCAGGATCGTCTGCTATTCCGCGGTGCCCCTCGTGGACGCCCGCAACGACCAGCTCTACGTCGAGCACCTGGTGCTCTCCGTGCTGCGGGTGCTCTCGGCGATCGCCATCCTCCTGACGATCGTGGGCCTGTTCTCGATCCTCGCGTACACGGTGGACCGGAGGATGCCCGAGTTTGGGATCCGCATGGCGCTCGGCGCCACCCCGGAGAACTTGGTCATCCTCGTGCTGAGGCGGGGCATGGCGCTGACCGCCCTCGGGATTGTGACGGGCGCCGCCGGCGCCCTGGTCCTGACGCGGTACATGCAGAGCCTGCTCTTTGAGACCCCTCCCTACGACCTCCTGGTCATGGCTGCAGTCGCGGGGCTCCTCCTGTTCTCGGCGCTCGCGGCGTGCGTGCTGCCGGCCCTCAGGGCGAGCCGGCCGGACCTGACGCAGCTGCTCAGGAGCAGCTGAGCCCCCCCCGCGCTCACTCCTGCCGAAGCGCCTGGTTAGCGTCGATCGCCGCCGCCCTGCGCGCCGGCACGTAGCTCGCCAAGGCCGCCACCGAGGCCAGCAGGAGCGAGACCGCCCCATACGTCCACGGGTCGGAGGGCTTCAGCTCGAAGAGCATGCTCGCCATGGAGTGGCTGAACAGGATCGCGCCGGCCAGGCCCACGGCCAGGCCGACCGCGGTCTTCCACATCCCCTGGCGCATGACCAGGCCCACGATCTGCGCCCGCGACGCGCCGATGGCGCCGCGGATCCCGATCTCGCGCGTGCGCTGCGAGATGTCGTAGGCGAGGACGCCATAGATCCCGATCGCGGAAAGAAAAAGGGCCAGCGCCGCGAACCCCCCGAGAAGGAGCGTCACCGCCCGGCGATGGTCGAAGGACTCGTAGATGGCCTTGTCGAGCGTGCCGGTGTCGAACAGCGGGATCGCCGGGTCGACCCCATGCAGCTTCTCGCGCATCGCCGAGAGGATATCGCCGACCGGCCGGTGGGAGCGCACGAAGAGGTTGAGGCCGCCCTGCCGCGAGCCGAGGACCGGATAGTAGGCGAAGGGGTTGTTGCTCGTGTCCTCCACCCCGTTGTGCGGGACGTTGCGCACGACGCCGACGATGACGGGCCAGTCGCTGTCCTTCTTCGGGATGTCGCCAAAGGTGAAATGCCCCCCCACCGCGGAACGCCCCGGGAAGTAGCGCTGCTCGAAGCGCTGGTCGACCACCCACGACTGCCTGCCCTTCTCGAGGTCGGTCTCGTCCAGGAGGCGGCCCTCGACCAGCTGGATCCTCATCGCCTGGAAGTAGCCGACCGAGACGCCGATCAGGAAGGTGCCGGGCTGCGGCGAGTCGCGCGGCAGCGTGCTGTCCTTGAGCGTGAGCGCGAGGATGGGCAGCCCCCCCTCGAACGGGATGCCCGTGGCCAGCGCGGCGCCGTCGGTGCCGGGAATTTCCTGGAGGGCCTGCATGAGCCTGCGCTGGAGCGCGGCGCCCTTCTCCTTGTCCTGGTAGGCCGAGGGCAGCGCGATGCTGCCGACCGCGACGCCGCGGGGGTCGAATCCCGGGTCGACGCCGAGCGCGTTCGCGAAGCTGTGGATCAGGAGCCCCGCGCCGCTCAGCAGGACGAGCGCCACGGCCACCTGGCCCGTGACCAGCAGGCTGCTCAGCGCGCGGACGCTGCGGCCCCCGGAGGCGCCGCGCGAGCCCTGGTGGATCACCTCGGCCAGGTTGGTGCGCAGGATGTGGACCACCGGCATCAGGCCCATCAGCAGGCCCACGGCCACCGAGACCGCGACCGTGTAGGCGAGCACGCCGGAGTCGATCGCCACCGGCAGCATGTCGGGCAGCAGCTTCTGCGTGAAATGGTTGATCGTGCGCACGGCCCCGACCGCGAGCGCGACCCCGAGGACGGCACCGGCGAGGGTCAGCACGAGGCACTCGACCATCAGCAGCCGGGCGATCGCGCCCCTGCCCGCGCCCAGGGCCGCCCGGATCGCCAGCTCGCTGCGCTGGCCGTTGGCGCGCGTCAGCAGCAGGTTCGCGATGTTCACGCAGCCGATCAAAAGGACGAACACCACGCCACCCTGCAGCAGGTAAAGGGCGGACTTCACGGGCTCCACCCGCTCGGCCTGCACGAGGCCCACACGGATCTTGTGGCCGGTGCGGTCGAGGAAGGCCTTGAACATGGGGTCCGCCGTGTCGTAGAAGTGCTGCTCCAGCCCCGCCACCTGGGCGAGCGCGGCGCCCGCCGTCACCCCCGCCTTCAGGCGCGCGAAGATGCTCAGGCTGCACGAGTACCTCATGCCGGGGACGACCGAATCGGGCGCCCACTTGATCGGCTTGATGAACCTGGCCTGGGCGTTGAACGCCTCATAGGCCTTTGGCGCGACCCCGATGATGCTGTAGGTCTCGCCATCCAGCTTCACCGACCTGCCGAGGACGCCGGGGTCCTCGTTGAACCGCGCCTTCCAGAACGACTCTGTCAGGACGACGACGCGGTGCTCGCCGACGCGGCTGTTCTCGAGCGTGAAGAACTGCCCGATGACGGGCCTGATCCCCAGGACGTCGAACATCTCGGCCGTGGCGCTCGATCCGACCAGCCGCTCGGCCGAGCCCTCGTCGCCCATCATGGCGGTGTCGAGCGTCCACATGCCGACGGCGTCGAAGGACGAGGTGTGCGCCTTGAAGTCGGAGTACTGGACGACGTTGCAGGGGAACTTGTTGAAGCCCGCCTTCGGAAAACTGTTGTAGACCTCGATGATGCGCTCCGGGTGCGGGAACGGCAGCGGCTTGAGGACCATCGCATAGACCATTGAGAAGATGGCCGTATTCGCGCCGATGCACAGGGCGAGCGTCACGAGGGCGACGAGCGTGAACGCGCGCTCCTTGAGGAGGCGGCGCACCGCGTACCTGCCGTCCCGCAGGAAGCCGCCGAGGAACCCTGCCAGGGTCCGGCCGCCCGCGGCGGGCGCGGAGAGGTTCGTGCTCTCGTTGGGCATGGGCGGGGGGGAAAGCTTGGGGCCGCCTCGCGGCCCCAAGCCCGAACCCTCGGCCGGTCCCACCCCGCTTGCAACGAGATTGTGCCCGCGCGCGGCCCCCGGGCCGCTGAGGGATTGCACGGCATCGCGGCAGCAACCATAAGGCTGTCCATGAACGAGACGGCGCCAGCCCCCAGCGCACCCACCCCCTGCACCGGCGGCGGATGCGGCAGGCGCTGAGACGGCGGCCGCCCAACTGCCCATGCTCCGTTCCCCAAGGCCCATGCCCGACTCCTCCCAGGCGTCCGCCCCGCGATGAACGCCGTACCCTTGAGCGTCGCCGCCGCCGCCGCCGCGACGGCCGCCCTGTGCGCGTTCTGCGCGTGCTGCGCCTTCCGGGCCCTCTTAGTCCAGCTCGCCTCCTCGGGGTTGAGCCGCCGGCTCGTGGGCCTGGCGGCCCTCGGCATGGGCGTCCTTGTCTTCGGCTGCCGCGTCTGCCTCGGGCGGGGCAATGTCTCCTGGTGCCCCTACCTTGACCAGTGGTACGCGGAGTTCGGAAACCTGGTGACGCCCCTCGCGCACGGGACGCTCGGCCTGCACCACCTCTTCGCCGGCAACAACGAGCACCGGGTCTTCCTGACCCGCATGCTCTCGCTTGCCGCCACCCTCGCCAACGGGGGCTGGGACAACCGCGTGCTGGTCCTCGCCAACTACCTGCTCGAGGCCGTCATGGTCGCCTGGGTGTGCGCGCTCGCATGGGCCTCTCTCGGATGGCTGCGCGGCAGCTACGTCGGCGCCGCGGCCCTGCTGCCCATGCTCCTGGTCTGCGACTGGGAGTCCATCGTCTCGAGCAACGAGACCCAGTTCGTCCTCATGGCCTTCGGGACGGTGATGGCCCTCTCGCTGGCCCAGGGCTACTCCCTGAGGTCGCTCGCCAGCTGGGGCGCCCTGGCCCTCTCGCTGCTGACCCTCGGCAGCATGGTCACCGGCTTCCTCACGGCGGTCGCGATGATGGCCACCGGCCTCGCGGTGGCGCTTGTCAGCAGGCGCGGCCTCGGCTGCGCCGCCGCGTTCGGCGCCGTCTGCGCGGCCCTGGCGGCGCTCGGCTGGTTCACGCGCGTGGAGTTCACGGCGCTCTACCCCATCTACGCCAAGAGCCCGGCGCAATGGCTTGCCGCGTTCCTCGCCTACGCGGCATGGCCCATGCCCGCGAACCTCCTCGGGTTCGCGTTCATGTGGCTGCCGTGGCTTGCGCTGTCCTGGAGGACCCTGCGTTCGCGCGAGGTGCAAGCCTTCGCCCCCTTCGCCCTGGGGCTGGGGCTCTGGGACCTCATGCAGGCCTGCGCGCTGGCCTGGTCCCGCTCGGGCCTGAGCGAGCTCGTCAGCTCGCGCTACACGGAGTTCATGGCCTGGGACCTCGTGGCGAACGCCGCGGCGGCGGCCCTGTTGGCGACCGGGCCCAGGCTCCAGGGCCGCGCGAGGCCCGCGGCCTGGGCCGCGATGCTGCTCTGGCTCTCCTGCGCCGGAGGCTTTGAGATCTGGCGGTCGGGCGCGGTCTACCGCCCCTACCTGGAGGAGTTCCACGCCCAGACACTCGAGCATGAGCAGCGGCTCGGGACGTTCATGCGCAAGGGCGACCCGACCGTGATATCGGGGGTCGAATTCCCCCACATTCCGTTCGCGGCGAAGGACATTCTCCCGACGCTGGGCGACCCCCTGGTCCAGCCGCTGCTCCCGGCGCCGCTGCGCCGCGACCTCGTGCGGGACCGCCAGCCCTCTCTGTTGAACGGGGTCGAGGACGGCCCGCTCAGCTACGTGGCGCTGCGTGTCTTTGCCTTCGGGCCTTGGATCGCGGCTGCGGGCGCCGCGCTCCTGGCCTCGGCCCTCGTGGGCGCGTGCCTTCGCAGGCGGCGCGCAATGGGGCCGTAGGCCGCGTCCGCGAGGGGAAGCGCTTTGACATTGCGTCCGCAACAAACCTCAATCCGGTGCAGTTGATTGCCCCTCCAGGGTAAGAGCCGCCCAGGCGGGCGGAGGAAGGCCGCCCCACCCACCCATCCTGCCATGTACATCGTGATGATCGCCCCGGAATGCGCGCCCGTCGCCAAGGTCGGCGGTCTGGGCGACGTCGTCTTCGGACTGTGCCGGGAGCTCGAGATCCGCGGCAATTCGGTGGAGATCATCCTGCCCAAGTACGACTGCATGCGCTACAGCGAGATCTTCGGCCTGGAGCTCGCGATGAAGGACCTGTGGGTGCCCTGGTACGACCGCGCCATCCACTGCAGCGTCTACTTCGGCTTCGTCCACGGGCGCAAGTGCTTCTTCATCGAGCCGCACTCCGAGCAGAACTACTTCAACCGGCATGTCTTCTACGGGAACAGCGACGACGACCAGCGCTTCGCATTCTTCAGCCGCGCCGCCCTGGAGTTCATGCTCAAGAGCAACAAGCACCCCGACATCATCCACTGCCACGACTGGCAGACGTGCCTGGTGCCGGTGCTGCTCTTTGAGATCTACAAGAACCTCGGGATGACGCACCCGAGGGTCTGCCTGACGCTGCACAACATGGCCCACCAGGGCGTCACCCGGGAGTATATCCTGCGTGAGACCGGCCTCAACCGGCACGCCTACTTCTTCAACCCCGACCGGCTGCAGGATGACTTCAACCGCGGCGCGCTCAACCTGATGAAGGGCGGGATCGTCTACTCCAACTTTGTGACGACGGTGTCGCCGCGGTACGCATGGGAGATCATGCACACCGACCAGAGCTTCGGCCTCGGGCACACGCTGCAGGTCCACCGCAAGAAGATCGGCGGCATCCTCAACGGCCTCGACTACGACGTGTGGAACCCGCAGGTCGACCGCCGGATCGCGAGCCCCTACTCCATCGCGACGATAGAGAGGAAGTACGAGAACAAGCGGGCGCTCAGGCACCGGTTCTGGCTGAGGGACGTCTACAAGCCGATCGTCTGCTTCGTCGGGCGCCTCGACTTCCAAAAGGGGGTGCCGCTCATCACCCACGCGATCCACTACTGCCTGCAGCACGGCTGCCAGTTCGTCCTCCTCGGGACAAGCCCGGACGGCAAGATCGCGCAGCTTTTCCAGCAGCTCAAGGGCCACTACAACGACAATCCCGACTGCCATCTGGAGCTGGGTTTCAACGAGGACCTGTCCCACCTCATCTATGCGGGCAGCGACATGATCATCGTGCCGAGCCTGTTCGAGCCATGCGGGCTCACGCAGCTGATCGGGCTGCGCTACGGGACCGTGCCGGTCGTGCGCGCCACGGGCGGCCTGATGGACACGGTCTTCGACGCCAACTTCTCGAACCGGCCGAACGAGGAGCGCAACGGATACGTCTTCAATGACTTCAACGCCCAGGGCATCGAGTCAGCGCTCGAGCGCGCCATCGGGATGTGGAACAACTACCCGCAGAATTTCCGCGAGCTCATGGTGAACGGCATGCGCGCCGACAACTCCTGGAACCATCCCGGCCAGCACTACATCAACGTCTACGAGCACATCCGGGACAAGTAGGTCACGGGCGGGCGGCCATGAGCACGATTCCCTGGCCCGGCCGCAGGGCGTAGTGGAAGGGCTCGTTCACCGACTCCAGCGGGAACTCCGGGGAGACGTCCCTGAGCGGCACCCCGTGCGGCAGGAAGTGCCGCAGGCTGCTGGCGTAGAATTCCTGGTGGTGCCAGACGTCCTTGTTGAGGATCAGCAGCGCCTCGCCCCGGCCGCCCGATGACTTGCGCATCAAAAGGATGCTGGGGTTGTCGCACGGCGGGAAGCTCGTGGGGCCGTCCTCCTGGAAGATGGGGCGCCCCCTCTTTATGGCGTTCACGCGTGTGATGAAGTCGCGCAGGTCCGGCCCCTCCTCGGTCCAGTCCGCGGGCGAGGAGTGGATCACGTGCAGCGGCTTGCGCATTCCGTACTCGAAGCCCGCGGGTATCATCACCCCTGTGGAAAAGAGAGCGGAGAAGAGGTAGCGCTGCTTGATCGCGTTGGTGTTGCCGTCCAGCTCGTCGGCGAGGCGCCGGGTGTCATGGCTCTCGGCGAAGCTGATCGACGGGCTCGTCTCCCTGACGAGGTTGTAGCCCTCGATCAGCCAGCCGTCGTGGTAATTCCACCATTTCGAGCTGTTGAACACGAAGTTGAAGCCCGCCCGCGCGGTCTGCCGCGTCTCCTCCGCGCTGCAGCCGAGCGTCTCGGCCACGAAGCAGAGCCCCGGGTCGCGGGCCCGCGCGTCGCGCATCATGCGGCTCCAGAATCCCGGGGGTATCTTGTAGGCGGCGTCGCAGCGGAACCCGTCGAAGCCGAGCGAGGCCAGGTGCTGCACCACGCGCAGGCAGTACTGGTAGAGCCCCTCCGCGTCCCGCGAATGCCAGTGGTCGAACTGCGCAAGGTCGCACCAGACGACGGTCTCGTTGCCGTCGCGGCACGAGGGGTTCGCGACGCGGCCGTCCGGCCCGCGCACGAACCACTCGGGGTGCTCGCGGGTGAGCGCCGAGTCCACGGCGCAGTGGTTGATCACCAGGTCGATCATGACCTGCAGGCCGGCCCCGTGGGCGCGGGCGGTCATCCGCCGGACCTGGTCATCCGCCGTCCCGCCCCCCTGCGGGTCGAGGAAGGCCGCGTTCACGCTGAAATAGTCGGCCACCGAGTAGAGGCTGCCCGAGGCGCCGGTCCTCTGGATGGGGTTGACGAAGACCCAGTCGAAGCCCATCGCCCTGGCGCGCTCGAAGTGCCGGTCCCATCGGGAAAAGGACCCTGCCAGCAGCGGGAAGAGGTCGTAGAGGATCATTTCGGGGCGGGGGTCCTGCGCCGGCGGGGGGCGCGGGACGCACGCACGCATGATCAGGGTTTGCGCAGCGCGGTCGAGAGCCAAGTTGGCCCCGCGCCGCCCCTGAGGGGATTTGACCTGTCGCACGATTTCGGCGTTCATCGGAGGCCTCACTCCCTTGCACCCAGACATGAACGAACTCGCCGCCCCCCCCGCGCAACGACCCCGCCTGAGCGGCTCCGAGCCGCAGATCGCCGCCGCCCTCAAGGCCCGCAGCGGCCATCCGGTCTTCCTGCCCGAGAGCAGGGTCGACTTCGGCCGCGCCAAGAGCGCGTTCGCGATCGCCCTTCACATGCACCAGCCGCTGATCCCCGCGGGCGGCAGCGACCTGTCCACGGCGGAGATCATCAGCAACCTCAAGCACATGATGGACAACCCCGGGATCGGGGATAACCACAACGCCTCCGTTTTCCGCTGGTGCTACAAGCGCATGGGGGAATTCGTCCCCCAGCTGGTGAACGAGGGCAAGCAGCCCCGGGTGATGCTCGAGTACACGGGCACCCTCCTCTTCGGCTTCCAGCAGATGGGCCTAAACGACGTGCTGGACAACCTCAGGCTCATCACCCAGGACCCGCGCTACCGGCCCTGCGTGGAGTGGCTCGGCGCCCCGTGGGGCCACGCGGTCGCGCCCTCGACCCCCGTCCAGGACTACCGGCTGCACGTGACGGCCTGGCAGAACCACTTCGCCGACCTTTTCGGGATGGAGGCGCTCGCGCGCGTACGCGGGTTCTCGCCCTCGGAGATGGCGCTGCCCAACCATCCCGACACCGCCTACGAATTCGTGAAGACCCTGAAGGACTGCGGTTACCAGTGGGTCATCGTCCAGGAGCACACGATCGAGCGCCCGGACACCGGGGGCGGGATCGAGCGCCGCCACCTGCCCCACCGCCTGGTGTGCCGCAATTCCCGCGGCGAGGAGGCCAGCATCATTGCCATCATCAAGACGCAGGGCAGCGACACGAAGCTGGTCGCGCAGATGCAGCCCTGCTACGAGGCCCGCAGCCTCGGCCGCTGGGAGCTTGCCGGGCGCCAGGTGCCCCCGCTGGTCACCCAGATCGCGGACGGCGAGAATGGCGGCGTGATGATGAACGAGTTCCCGCCGAAGTTCCTCGAGGTGATGCGCGACTCCACCGGCTCGGAGAGCCCGGCCATGAACGCGACCGAGTACCTGGAGCACCTTTTCGCCCTGGGCATCAAGGAGTCCGACCTTCCGCTGGCCCAGCCGATCCACCAGCACAAGATCTGGTCCCGCGTCGCGCCCGGCGCCGGCCCCGAAAAGATGGCCGGCGCGATCGCGCAGCTCAAGAAGGAGGACCCTCGCTTCCACGTCGAGGGCGGCAGCTGGACCAACGACATCTCATGGGTGCGGGGCTATGACAACCTCCTCGGGCCCATGGAGAGCGTGAGCGCGCTCTTCTACGAGAAGGTCCTCAAGCGCCGCGTGCCGCCCACGGAGGGCCGCTTCCAGAACGCCCTGTTCCACCTGCTCTGCTCCCAGACCAGCTGCTTCCGCTACTGGGGCAAGGGCATCTGGACCGACTACGGCCGCGAGATCTGCCGCCGCCTCGAGGCGATCCTGACCCACGACTTCTGACGAGGAGGACGGCCCCGGCGCAAACCCCCGAGACGGCGTGAGCGAGATACCCGAGTTCATCAACGGCCTGCCCAACATCTGCGGCTGGGACGCCGAGCGCAGCGAGGCGACCCGCAGGGGCCGGGACCGCACGGTGTTCCTCCAGGAGAGCGGGATCGACTTCGGGAGGGCCCGCGGCGCGTGCGCGGTGGCCCTGCACATGCACCAGCCCCTGATCCCTGCCGGGGGGCCGGGCCGCGGCTCGAACCCGAGAAACGACCCGCTTGTCGGCAACCTGCAGTTCATGATGGAGAGCCCCTACGAGGAGGACCGGCACAACGCGGGCGTCTACCGCTGGTGCTACCGCAGGCCCGGGGAGTTCGTGCCGCAGCTGGTCCACGAGGGCAGGCAGCCCCGGATCACCCTCGACTACACCGGCACGCTGTTCATGGGGCTGCAGCAGATGGGCGCAGGCGACGTGATCGACGCGCTGCGGACGGTCGCGTGCAACCCCGACTACCGGCGCTGCGTCGAGTTCCTCGGCACGACGTGGGGCCACGCGGTCGCGCCCTCGACGCCGCCCCAGGACTTCCGGCTGCACGTGACGGCGTGGCAGAACCACTTCGCGTCGCTCTTCGGCTGGGAGGCCTTGAGCCGCGTGCGCGGCTTCATGCCGTCGGAGCTGGCGCTGCCCAACCACCCGGACGTCGCGTACGAGTTCGTGAGGACGCTCAGGGACTGCGGCTACCAGTGGGTTGTGGTCCAGGAGCATTCGATCGAGAATCCCGAGACCGGCTGGGGCACGCCGTACCTGCACCTTCCCAACCGCCTCGTGTGCACGAACTCTCGCGGCGACACCGCGAGCATCCTTGCGCTCGTGAAGACCCGGGGAAGCGACACGAAGATCGTCGGCCACATGCAGCCCTACGACGAGGCGGCGAGCCAGTCGCGGTGGGAGTACAAGGGCAGGAAGATCCTCCCCTTGGTCACCCAGATCGCCGACGGCGAGAACGGGCACGTGATGATGAACGAGTTCCCGCGCACCTACGCCGACGTGGTGCGCCGCGCCTCGGGGAGCAAGGTGCCGCTCGTCAACCCGACGGAATACCTCGAGTACCTCCGTGCCGACGGCTGGAAGGACGAGGACTTCCCGGTCGTGCAGCCGGTGCGCCAGAAGAGGATCTGGGAGCGCTTCAAGCCCGGGGACGGTCCCGAGAGACTGGCCCAGACGATAGAGCTCCTCCAGAAGGAGGACTACCACTTCCACGTCGAGGGCGGCAGCTGGACCAACGACATCTCATGGGTCTACGGCTACGAGAACGTCCTCGGCCCCATGGAGAAGGCGAGCGTCCTCTTCAACGAGAAGGTGCTGCGGCCCGGCGTGTGGTCCGGCGAGCATCGCTACCGAAACGCCCTGTTTCACCTCCTTACCGCCCAGACCAGCTGCTTTCGCTACTGGGGGCAGGGGCGGTGGACCGACTATGGTCGCGAGATCAGCCGCCGCGCGATCGACATCCTCACGCACGACTTCTGACGCAGGCATCCCCAGGGAATCCGTTGACAAGAAAACACGCCAGCCACGCAATCCCATAGTCGTGCGGTTCTGGCCCGGCTCCTGCCGGGCGAATCGCCCTCGAAACACTCCACGCAACATTGAAGGACCCACTGATCACTTGCGATCCCGCCGTCAAGATGGGCCGGCCTGTGTTTGCGGGGACGCGCGTGGCGGTCGACGAGGTCCTGGACCGCCTGGCGACCGGGGCCGGCGTGAAGCAGGTCGCCGAATCCTTCCCCCAGCTGACGCAGGAGCACGTGCTGGCCGCCCTGCGGTTCGCGGCCGAGGCCGTGCGCGGGGGCTCCCCGATCGAGGAGCGCCCCCCCCTTGAGCTGCACGGCGCCCACGCCGTGCAGGTTCCCGGCGGCGAGGGCGGCGCCCGCGTGCCCGCGATCGCCGTGCGCACCTACGAGCCGGACGCCGTGGCCGTCGCCGTCAGGCGCCTGCCCGCGGCAGGCAAGGCCTGGATCCCCGCGCTGCAGGCAGAGGGCGCGGGCGACGGCGGGTCGTCCGTGGAGCCCCCCCTGCACCCGATGGACCGGGTGCACCCGGCGGGCGTCTTCGAGGCGCTCTTTGCCGGCGAGACGATCCCCTTCTACTATGAGCTGTCGGTCACCGGCAGCGACGGGGTGACGCGGACCGAGGCGACGCCCTACGGGCTGCCGGCCGCCGTCACGGCCGGCGACCTATGCGGCCTCGCGGCGGCGGGGGCGGACGGGGACGGGGTGGCGCGCGCGCTGCACGCCTGCCGCCTCTACGAGGTGCTCGGGGCGCACCTGATTGACCATGCCGGGACGCGGGGCCTCTCGTTCGCGGTCTGGGCGCCCGCCGCCTCGGCCGTGAGCGTCATCGGCGACTTCAACCAGTGGGACAAGCGGTGCCACCCGATGCGCCCGGTGGGCGCCTGCGGGGTCTGGGAGTTGTTCATCCCCGGGGCCCGGGAGGGCATGCGCTACAAGTACTGGATCTGCCCGTCGGGCGGCGGCCCCGGAATCGACAAGGCGGACCCCTTCGCCTTCGCCGCGGAGCTGAGGCCCGGCACCGCCTCGGTCGCCTGCGACCTCGGCCGCTTCGAGTGGGGCGACGCGGAATGGATGGCCTCACGGCCCCTGCGCCAGGGCCTTGACCAGCCGATCGCCATCTACGAGGTGCACCTCGGCTCGTGGCGGCGCGCGCCGGGCGGCCAAGGCGGCCCGCACGAGCGCTGGCTCACCTACCGCGAGCTGGCGGACCGGCTCGTCCCCTACGTGAAGAACATGGGGTACACGCACATCGAGCCGATGCCGGTCTGCGAGCACCCCTTCGACGGGTCCTGGGGATACCAGGTCACGGGCTTCTTCGCCCCGACGTCCCGGTACGGCACCCCCGACGACTTCCGGTACTTCGTGGAGAAGGCACACGAGGCCGGGATCGGTGTCATCCTCGACTGGGTCCCGGGGCATTTCCCGAAGGACGCGCACGGCCTGGCGAGCTTCGACGGCACGCACCTCTACGAGCATCCCGACCCGAGGAGGAGCGAGAACCACGAGTGGGGGACCCTGTCCTTCAACCTCGCGCGCGAGGAGGTCGCGTCGTTCCTGATGTCGAGCGCGGTCTTCTGGCTGGAGCAGTACCACGTGGACGGCCTGCGCGTCGACGCGGTCTCGTCGATGATCTACCTCGACTACTCGCGCCAGCACTGGCTGCCGAACGAGCTCGGCGGCCGCGAGAACCTCGATGCGGCGCAGTTCCTGCAGGCGCTCAACACGCGCGTGCACCGCGACCATCCGGGCGTCCTCATGATCGCGGAGGAGTCGACCGCTTGGCCGCGCGTCACGGGCAGCGAAAACCCCGACAGCCTGGGCTTCGACCTCAAGTGGAACCTTGGCTGGATGCACGACACCCTGGGGTACATGCAGCGCGACCCGATCTTCAGGAAGCACCACCACAACGACCTCACGTTCTCCCTGGTCTACGCGTTCAACGAGAACTTCCTGCTGCCCTTCTCCCACGACGAGGTCGTGCATGGGAAGCGCTCGCTCCTCTCCAAGATGCCCGGGGGCGAGGGCCATCAGTTTGCGAACCTGCGGGCGCTCTACGGCTACATGTACGCCCATCCCGGCAAGAAGCTGCACTTCATGGGCAGCGAGTTTGCCCCGCGCAGGGAGTGGAGCGAGGCCGCCGAGCTGGACTGGTCGCTCCTCTCCCACCCGCTCCACCAGGGCCTGTCGGCCTATGTCCGCGAGCTCAACCGCCTCTACGCGTCGCACCCGGCCCTCCACGAGGTGGACTTCGGCTGGGAGGGCTTCCAGTGGATCTCGTGCGACGAGGCCGACCTGAGCATCGTCTCGTTCATCCGGCGCGCGAAGGACGCCCGCACGTTCGTCGTCGCCGTCGCGAACTTCACCCCTGTCGCGAGGCAGGGCTACCGGCTGGGCGTTCCCGCCGCAGGCGCCTACGTGGAGCTGCTCAACAGCGACGCGCCCGAGTTCGGCGGCCGCGGCGTTCACAACGCCGGCCCGCTCGAGGCCGTGGCGGAGCCCCTGCAGGGCCAGCCCTTCTCGGTCTCGCTCACGCTGCCGCCGCTCTGCGTCCTCTTGCTGGGGAGCTGCGCCGGCTAGGACGGCAGGGCGCCCCCCCCCCAAGCGATTGGCGCTAGACGAGCGAGCTTGCGCCGCCTTATTCTGGGACCGTGCTTTTCCCCCGCACCGAGCTCAGGTCACTGCTGGCGGCACGGCTGGCCACTCCGCACGACGTGCTTGGGATGCACGCCCACACCCACCGCGGTAAGGCGGGCATGGCGGTCCGCGCCTTCGTGGGCGGCGCCGCGGGCTGCGACGTCGTCGAGGTGGAGACAGGCGAGGCGTGGCCGATGAAGCTGATCGCCCCCCAGGGGATCTTCGCGGTCTTCATTCCCGGCCGCGCCGCCGTCTTCCGCTACCAGCTCAGGGCGACGCTGCACGCCGGCGGGGTCCGCCAGTTCTACGACCCGTACGCGTTCCTGCCCACCCTCGGCGACCAGGACCTCTATCTCTTCAACGAGGGAACCGAGCACCGGATCTACGAGAAGCTCGGCGCCCACCCCCAGGCGGTCGACGGGATCGCCGGGGTGGCCTTCTCCGTCTGGGCGCCGGCGGCAAAGCGCGTGTCCGTCGTGGGCAACTTCAACCAGTGGGACGGCAGGTACCACCCGCTGCGCATGCTGGGGGCCTCCGGCGTGTGGGAGCTGTTCATCCCGGGGCTCGGCGAGGGAGAGCTCTACAAGTTCGAGCTGCGCGACCAGTACGGCGGCGTCCACCTCAAGGTCGACCCCTTCGGCACCTATTTCGAGCCCGCGCCCAACAACGCCTCGATCGTCTGCGACCCGCGCAAGCACGCCTGGGGCGACGCGGAATGGATCGCAAACCGGGAGAAGTCGGCGGCCCGCCTCGACCGGCCGCTGTCGATCTACGAGGTCCACCTGGGCTCCTGGAGGCGCGACCCGAAGGACCCCACCCGCACCCTGTCCTACCGCAAGCTGGCGCCCCTTCTCGCCGACTACGTGATCGAGATGGGCTTCACGCACGTGGAGGTGATGCCGCTCGCCGAGCACCCCTTCGACGGTTCGTGGGGCTACCAGGTCACCGGCTTCTACGCCCCGACCCAGCGCTACGGCACGCCCGAGGACTTCGCGTTCTTCGTCGACCACCTCCACCAGAGGGGCATCGGCATCATCCTCGACTGGGTGCCCGCCCATTTCCCGAGGGACACGTTCGCCCTGGCGGACTTCGACGGAACGCACCTCTACGATCACGCCGACCCGCGGCAGGGAGCGCACATGGACTGGGGCACCCTCATCTTCAACTACGGCAGGAACGAGGTGCGCTGCTTCCTGGTGGCGAACGCGCTCGCGTGGTGCGACCGCTACCACATGGACGGACTGCGGGTCGACGCCGTGGCGTCGATGCTCTACCTCGACTATTCGCGCAAGGAAGGCGAGTGGATCCCCAACAAGTACGGCGGCCGCGAGAACCTGGAGGCCATCGCGTTCCTGCGCGAAACCAACGGCCTCGTGCACGAGCACTATCCGGGCGTGCTCATGATCGCCGAGGAGTCGACGTCCTTCCCCGGCGTCACCAAGCCCGTGAAGGACGGAGGCCTGGGCTTCGACCTGAAGTGGAACATGGGATGGATGCACGACACGCTCAAGTACTTCCAGGACGACCCGATCCACCGCAAGTGGCACCAGCGGGAGCTCACGTTCGCGATGCTCTACCAGTATTCCGAGAACTTTGTGTCGGTGCTCTCCCACGACGAGGTCGTGCACGGCAAGGCCTCGCTGCTGCTGAAGATGGGGGCCGCCAGCATCCACGAGAAGGCGGCCAACCTTCGCGCGCTCTTCGGCCACATGTGGGCGTGGCCGGGCAAGAAGCTGCTCTTCATGGGAGGCGAATTCGGCCAGTCGGCGGAATGGAGCCACTCCAAGGGCCTCGACTGGGACCTGCGCCAGTACCTGGACCACGACGGGATCCGCATCCTGGTGAGGGACCTCAATCACCTCTATTGCTCCGAGGCCGCCTTCGGGGAGGGCGACCTCACCCCCAAGTCCTTCCGCTGGCTCGCCACCTATGACAACCAGGCGAGCGTCATCGCCTACCTGCGCTCCGACCCCTCCGGGGACACGCTCTTCGCCGTCGTGTGCCATTTCACACCGGTCGTGCGCCCGAACTACCGCGTCGGGGTTCCCATGCGCGGGTTCTGGAAGGAAGTGATCAACACCAACAGCCAGTACTACGGGGGCACCGGCCTGGGCAACGACGGCGGCCGCGAGACCGAGAACAGCGCGGCGGACGGCTTTCCGCAGAGCCTTCGCCTGACGCTGGCCCCGCTGAGCGTGAGCATCTTCAGGTGGACGCGCCTGCAGCCGGCCAAGGCCCCATAGCCGGGGCAAAGCCGCCCGGGCACCCCATGGGCGCTGGCGCGTGGGCGGACCCTCCGCCGGGGCGTCCGCGCCAAGGCACATTTTCTCTCGCCACCGCGAAACGCGGCCGGACTATTGACCGTTTATGTGCGCGGCCAACAACCGGATCACAAGGGCCCACTGGCTGCGTCCACGCGTCGGATGCGTCATCCTTGAGCGCAACTGGGACGAGGCCCAGGCGCCGGCCCTGTGCCTTGACGCGGAAGAGCTGAAAATCGCAGGCGTCCGTCCCGCGCCGGCCTCCTTCCTGGCGAAGTTCTGGGGCTATTATGAGCGCCACGACGGCTGGGTCGTGTTCTGCCAGGAGGCCTCCAGGCATCCCCAGGTCAACTTCGAGAGCAACCCGGTCCAGGTCGCGGGCCCGTTCAACCGCTGGGGCGTCGACGGGCCGGCCGAGCACTGGAGGCTGAGGCCCCAGCCGCAGCCCGACGGGAGCGTCCTCTGGGAATGCGCGGTGCCCCGCGACCGGCTTGGCTGCGGCGCCGAGGGGACCTCGTTCAAGTTCGCCTCGTCCGACTGGCAGTGGCTCGGGGTCTCGTACGCCGCGCCCAACCTCGTCCACGACGAGTCCGGCAACCCCAACTACCGATTCGTCCCCCAGCGCAACGGGCGCCACGTGTTCCTCTTCGACCTGGAGAACGGCCGGGGGATGGACCAGCAGCTGCAGGTGCGCATCGGCGGCGGCGAGCCCTGCGCCATGACCCCCGGGCTGTCGTTCTTCGACCTCGCCTCCTCCCATCCGCTGGGCGCCCGCGTCGAGGCCGGCCGCACAGGGTTCCCGTGGCTCCACGCCGAGTCGATATGGACGGTGTTCCGGCTGTTCGCACCGAGGGCGCGCTCCGCCGCGGTGGAGGTGTCCCCGGAGCCCGGCTCGCCCGCACCGGAGGTCCATCCGATGAAACTCAACGAGGACGAGGTCACCTGGGAGGTGTGGGTCTCCGGAAACCTCCACGGGTGGTTCTACCACCTGCGTGTCGACGGGGAGAACGACGGCACGACGACCTTCTTCGACGGGCAGCGCCGGATCCTGGACCCCTGGGCCCTGGCGGCCGTCGGGCCCGCCGGCCCGGGCATCGTCATCGACCCGCAGCGGCTGCCACGGCGCGATCCCGCGGCCGGGTTCGCGGTCCCGGCGCCCCAGGACCTCGTGGTGCTTGAGGCGCACGTGCGCGACCTCATACGCCGCGCACCCCTTCCCCTCACGCATGACGAGCGCCTGGGCTTCACCGGGCTTTCGAAATGGATCGCCCAGGACGGCTCCTACCTGGGTCGCCTGGGCATCAACGCTCTCGAGCTATTGCCGGTCGCGCAGGCGGACGGCGCGACGCGGGAGACCTACCACTGGGGCTACATGCCCACCAACTTCTTCTCGCCGAGCGCGCACTACGGCCTCCGCGCCGAGGCCGCCTCGCAGAACGTCGAGCTGGCGGAGCTTGTCCGCGAGTGCCACCACCGCTCGATCGCGGTAATCCTCGACGTCGTCTACAACCATGTGGGGGAGCCGGCGCACCTGCTGTTCCTCGACAAGGCCTACTACTTCCAGATCGAGGACGGCGGGGCGCTCACCAACTGGAGCGGCTGCGGCAACACCCTGCGCGCGGAGTCCGCCATGGGCAAGAGGCTCATCATCGAGAGCCTCGTCCACTTCATCAACACGTACGACGTGGACGGGTTCCGCTTCGATCTCGCCGACCTGCTGACCATCGAGGTCCTGGGCGAGATCGAGCGTGCGCTCAAGTTGGTGAAGCCGTCGGTCATCCTGATCGCCGAGCCGTGGAGCTTCCGGGGTTCCATCGCGTGGCAGCTGCGCTCGACGGGGTACTCGTTCTGGAACGACGGCTTCCGCGACTTCATCCCCGAGTACGTCCGCTGCCGCGGCAACGCCGAGGGGCTGCGCTATTTCATGGCTGCAAGCCTGGGCCACCGCTCAAGGCTGCCGGCGCAAAGCGTCAACTACCTCGAGTCGCACGACGACCACTGCTGGATCGACCGGATCACGGAAAACCCGGGGGGCGACGGGCGCAATCCGACGGTCCTCGACGTGCACCGAAGCCACCTCGCGGCCGCGATCCTGATGTGCTCGCTCGGGATTCCCATGCTCGCCGAGGGGATGGACTTCCTCAGGTCCAAGAACGGCCTTTCGAACACCTACCAGCAGGGGGAGGTCAACGAGATCGACTACGAGCGGATGGCGCGCTTCCAGGCGACCCACGACTACTGCCGCCAGTGGATCCGCTTCCGGCTGTCGCCGTGGGGAGAGCTGCTGCGCCTGCCCTCGCGGCCGTCGGAGGGCTACGTGAGGCTCTACTCGCGCGAGGGCCAGTCCGCGGCGGCCGTGCTGTTCAACGCCGACCGCAGCCTCGGCCCCCGGCAGATCCTGTTCGCCGTGAACCCCCACGGCGAGACGGTGAGCCTCCCGATCGCGGGCCTCGCGGCCCAGGGCTCGGACTGGCGCCAGCTGGGCGACCGCAGCCGGCTCGATCCGGAGGGGACCTCCCGCGGCCGCCTCTCAAGCGACGGCAACTGGCTGACCCTGGATCCGATGGACTGCGGGCTCTGGGTGCGGTCCGCCTAGCGCCAGCCGGGCGATCCGCGGCGCCGCCGCAGTCCGCATTCGACTGCCCCCGCGGGGAGCGTTAGTCAGGGGTGCCCCCGGCACGCGCCCGAATGAACGTCCCCCTGCAATCACTTCACCCCGGGCAGGCCCGCTCCCGGACCCTGCCCTGTATCCGCGCACTGGCGCTCGCGGCATTGGCCGCGCTCTGCAGCCCGGCGCACGCCGCAGCGCCGGATCCCGCGGCGGCGGCCGGAGGCGCACCGGCGTATGTCTTCACGTCGGCGTACCTCAAGGCCGGCATTTCCGACGACCAGGAAAATCTGCTCTTCCTCGGCGTGGACAGCCTCGGCAGGGGCAAGGTTGGGCGCAATGTCCTCTCGGCGCCGGATGCGGCCATCGCCGCCCACTCCGGCTGGACGGTGGAGGCAGGGGAAAGGCAGCTTCGCCTCAGGGCAGTGGCCACCCCGGAGCGCAGCCCCGCTGCCTTTGTCCTGACGATCGACACCCGCGTGTGCTACGGAACACTGCTCGGCCTCTTCGAGCCGTCGGGCGCCATCACCCTGCCCGCCGTCCTTCACCTGCCGGGCTACGGGACCCTTCGCATCACCTCCTGCGCCCCCGCGGCCCTCGGCTACACCTCAGGGCCGGGCTGGGTGAAGGTCGCGTTTCCCGGGCCGTCCGACGCCCGCAACCCGGCCGACTACCGCCTCGAGGTCACGACCGTCTGCCCGCCGGTCGCGGGCGCTGAGGGTGACCCACGCTACGACGGCTTCCGCAGGAACTGGCTCAATGCCCTCCAGCTCAACCCGAACCGGCGCGTGCTCTCGAACAACACCAGCAGCGACACCTGCGGCTTCTGCTATTACGAGTACGCCGACATCGCCCGCAGGACGCCCCCGCTGGCCGACGGGCTGCAGGCCCTCGACATGGTGCGCCAGTCGCTCGAGCGCGTCCTCGCCGGGATGAAGGTCTACGGCATGCCGGGCTACGGCGTCCCGGGCCCCGGGGGCTTCCGGGCGGAGTCCTCGGACACGTTTCCCTCCCTGCTGATCGCAGCGCAGGATTACGTCGAGGGCCGCCAGGACCGGGCGTGGCTGCGCGCGCATTATGCGGGCCTCGGGGTGATGGCGGAGAAGATGCTGGCCACCGACACGAACGGCGACGGCCTTTTCAAGTACGCCGAGTCGGGAAACTCGGGGACATGGAATGAGGGGATGCCCAGGGTGAGGCCCTCCAACTGGTGGGACACGATCGGCTTCGGCTACGAGGACGCGTACTCCAACGCTCTGGCCTACCGCGCGCTGCTGGGAATGCAGCGGATGGCGGCCGCCGCACAGGAGCCCGCCGACGCGGCCCGCTACGGCGCCGCAGCCGGCAGGCTCCACGACGCCTATTTCCGCACGTTCTACGACCCGGCCACGGGGGTCCTGGCCGGCTGGCGCAGCGCCGACGGAGCGCTGCACGACTCCTATTTCCTGTGGGTGAACTCGGCGGCGGTCCTCTACGGGCTCGTCCCGGCGGACCGTGCCGCGGGGATCATGGACCGGCTCTGGGACAAGATGCGCGAGGTGGGCTATTCCCGCTTCCGCATGGGATTGCCCGGCAACCTGGTGCCCGTCCCGCGCCGGGACTACGCGCACAAGGAGCCCCGGTGGGGAGGCGGCCTGCGGGAGGACAACGCGGACGGATTCCAGGTGTATGAGAACGGCGGGGCGACCGCCTGCTTCTCCTATTTCACGATCGCCGCCTTCGACCGCGTGGGCCAGCGCGAGCGCTCCGACCGGATCCTCTTGCCCATGATGGACGCGTTCGAGAACAGGGAATTCGAGGGCACCGGCTCCAACCAGAGGACCAACGACTGGAGGAAGTGGGACGGGACCGCCGAGGGTTACGAGGGTTTCCTGGTGGACAACTACTACGCCCTCCTCGCCGCCGCCGAGCGCCGGTAGCGTGCGCCGCGGGCTATGCCCGCGTGAGGCGCAGCGTGAGCGTTGCCCCGATCGGCAGCGTGTAGCGGCGGCTGCCCTGCGGCGCGGGTGCGGCGGCGTCCGGCAGGCCGACCGACTCCGACTGCGGCAGGACCAGCTCGCCCTGTCCCCCGGGTGGAAGCGTCAGCGTCAGCTCGCGACCGCCCTGTCTGCCCCGGTAGCCCAGGCCCACGGGACCCTGCACCGTGAAGGCGGTCAGCTCGAGGTCCTCGAGCCCTCCCATCTGGGGCCTCAGCTCGAAGCGCCTGAAGCCGGGCTCCAGGGGCCTCAGCCCCATCAGCCCCTGGTAGGCGATGTAGAGCGGCACCACCGCGCAGTGGCTCCACTGCTGGCTCGTGTCCGGCTCGCTCAGCCAGCCCTCCTGCAGGGTATTATTCAGCCTCACCGAGGCCATCGGCGCCCAGCGCCTGCGCAGGTCCGCGACGATCGCGTCCGCCCGGCCGGCCTTGGCGAGCGCCCACAGGCGCCAGCCGGCGCTCGCGGGGTACGACAGGCCCATCTGCGCCGGGCATTCCGCCAGGGAGTCGCTCGCGGCCGCGATCTGGTTGCCCGGGCACTGGTCGAACATGATGGACGTCGCCAGCGAACGGTCGCAGGTGCGCGGACCCTTCTCCTCGGAGAGCCACGGCAGGTTGTTAACGAAGAGCCCCCGCTGCGGGCTCCAGAACCTCCTGACCGCCGCCTCGGCCAGGCCGCGGCCGAACCGGCCGACCGCCTCGGCCCGGCCCTCATGGCCGAAGGCGCGGCAGAGCGGCGCCAGCGCGCGCTCCATCGCGGCCGCGACGTAGAGGTTGAAGGCGCACTGCTTGTGGCGCTGCTGCTGGTACGCGTCGAAGTCGATCCAGACCCAGGGGACGCCCAAGTTCTCGACCGGAAGCAGCCCGTCAGGGCCGACAAGGTCCTGGAGGTAACGCGCGAAGCGCAGCAGCCGCGGATAGGGCTCCCTCAGCGCCTCCAGCTCGCCGGTGTAGGAATAGTGGTGCCAGCAGTCGAGGGTGAATCCCACTCCGTGGTCCAGGATCGGGCCCCACTCGGTCAGGTCCAGCTGGCGCTCCGCCAGCCTCGCCAGCCGGTCGTAGGCGGGCCAGCAGTCCATGAAATAGCCGTCCTTGGTGAGGCCTTGGCTCCACGTGTTCAGGTAGCGGGCCACGAGGCGGCGCTCCCCGAAGGCCAGGTGCACGCCGTGCATCTGGTGGCCGCCGTCGCCGCTGTACTGCTGGCGCTCCCGGGCCATCCCGTCGACCAGCGTCTCCTGGGCGCAGTTGTTGAGCGTGTTGACGGAGGCGTCAAAGAGGCGCTGCAGCCCCGCGTCGCTGGTGCGCAGGTGCGCCGCGTTGGGCCACGGGAAGACGCGCCGGCGCAGGCGCACCTCGCTCACGACCACCACGCCTGCGGCGCCGTGGATGTGCAGCTGCAGCCAGCGCAGGCTCTCGAAGTCGAAGGTCTCGAACTCGTTCCTGCCCTCCCGGCAGATGAAGCGGGTCCACGAGTCGAAATGCGTGTTCAGCAGCGGGGCCCCGCCCACGGCGTGGGCCTCCTGCACCAGCAGCTCGACCGTCGTCCCGGCGGGCGCCTCGATCGTGAAGCCCGGCCAGCCGACCCCCTGCTCCGCCAGCTCGAACGTCAGCGCGGCCGCCCTGGCGCCGTCGAGGTCCACGCGCCACCGGCCGGGGGACGCCTCAGCCGCCGCGCCGCCGCGCTGGACCCGGAAGGCGTCAGGGACTCGAAAGTCGAAATAGTCCCGGGGCGTTGCGCGCCACTCGATCCAGAGCGACTCGGCGAGCCTCGTCACGGGCACGAGCGTCTCCCTCATGAGAGGAATGCTGCGGGGGCGCAGCTGCGTCCCCGCGGGGCCGCTGCCGAGGTCAAGCAGGTAGTCGGGATAGCCCGCGGAAAGCGCCGGCCTGTTGGGCGAGCCCTCAAGCTCCATGGAGGCCGCCCACGTGTCGTCCGTGCGGAATCCGGGACCGGACCAGCCGTGCGGGTAGAGGCGCGCGTCAAACTCCTCCTGGAGCGCGCGCAGGTACCAGCGCTTCGGGCGGCCCGGAGGCCATGCCCTGCACAGCAGCGCCTGCCACCGGGCGTCGGAGACCACCCTCTCGACGCGGCCGTCGGCATGCTCGACCTCCAGATAGAACAGGAATCCCGGGCGCCCCATCGGCGACGTCCCGTCGCCGCCGCCGTAGTAAAGGACGACGCAGCCCAGCACGTTCTCGCCGGGCTGCAGGAGTCCGGTCAGGTCCAGCGGGTCGGCCTCGGCCCACCGCGGGTCGCTGGGAGGCGGGCCCCACTGCACGCGCCCGCCGTTGACCTCGAGCCGATAGCGGCTGTCGGCGCAGATCCAGCCCGTGGCGCGGACGGGCCTGGCCTCCAGGCGCAGCGTGCGCCGGAAGAGGACAAAGGTGCTCGGCAGCGTGCGGCCGGAGGCGTACCAGATCCAGCGCGCCGGCGAGAGATCCGGGAGCGCCGGGGCGGCCGGGGCCGCGGCCGGGGCCGGCTCGATCGCGTCCTTGCCCGGGGCGCCGCCGCCGGCGGCGGCGCCCCGGGCCAGGAGAACGGAGCCGCCCGCGGACGCGGAGATCCTGAGGAAATCACGGCGGTTCATGAGGGCCGTCGCGTCAATCGGTTCGGGGGAGCCGCGGCATGGACCCTTCCTGCTGCATGGCCGCGGGCGATACAAACAAAATGGGGCTGGACGCGGAAGGAGCCCCCCTCGGGCGATTCTCGAGCGACGCCAGCAGGCAGGCCCTGGACTCGATGGGCTCCGGGGTCGCAGCCGCGGGTGCACGGCCGGTGCCGACGCCCGGCGGATCGGCGCCCTGCTAATTCAAATCCAGCTTCGAGAGCTCCCTGATGAGCGACTCGATGTTCTGCCGCGCCGCCCCCTCCGTCGCGAGGCGCAGGCGCTTGACCCCGGCAAATGCCTCGCTCGCCGCGGCGGTATGCTCGCTCACGATGCTCTTCTCCCAAATGGACTTCTTCGCCTGGGAATCGACCAGGCTGTAGCTGACCTCCATGGTGACCGACATGGAGAAGCCCACCATCGGCTGCTCCAGCCGAACGATGAATGCGTTCAACTGGTATCTCGAGTCGTCGGCAGCCCCAATCTTTGAAAAAAGGCCTGCTTGGGTGATGGAATCCTTCAGCGCCTGCGCGAAATCCCCGTTGGAAACCTGGGACGCCCCGACCGACGAGGTTTCCTTCCCTCCAACCACCGAGACCGAGAGGGCGGACGCGCTTCGATGGACGTTCCCAAGCTGCGGAACGCCGACCATCGCGGGGGTCTGCGTGGGGGAGGCGCAACCGGCCAGGTACAGCGACACCGTTAGGGTCAGCGGAATCAGTAGCAGGGGGTGATGCTTCATTTTTTGAAAATATTTCCCAGCACTTCCTCAACCATGCCGGCAGGGGTTAGACGCTGGAGGGAGGGACGGAAGGACCGGCCGTTGGCGATAACAACCCGCGTCTCGCTGTTACGCACCTGAACGTCCAGTTTGATCATGTACATCGTGATATCCCACATCCATTTGTCCTGGTATGTGATGATTGCATCCACGGGCGTCGGCGGCGTGCTGCTTTCGCCATGGGAGCTCTTGAAGCCCATCATGTTCAGGCGGTCCGATATCAATATCTCAATGCCTCTGCCATCCGCGGGCAGCTTCTGGACATAGAAGGTCTTGAGGTTTGAAAGTTCCGCCCCCGGGGCCTTTGTCGATTCGGCTGTCGCACAGCCGGACTGAAGTGTGAGAGCGATCACGGCCACGACCATCGGCAACAAGGAGCGCATGAGGTGTTTTATTGGGTTCATTATAGCCAATATTCAAGCAGTAAGCTTCGCGGGGCGGCGCCTGGGCGCAGTCTTTGGCTGGGGTAATCCCGGCCATTAGAACCATTTGCCCTGCGAGCTTCTCCCCGGTCCGGGGAAAGGGGACCCAGAGTCATTCCTCCCGTGACTGTTCCCGGGATGATTGAGCTGGTTTCCCGTGGCGGGGCCGCCCCGTCCTGCGGCGCGCTAGGTGGCGGAGCCCTTGCGCTTTGCGCGGGCCTCGGCCAGGAGCGCCTGCGCCTCGTCCGCGGGCACCTCCTCGTAGCGGTCGAAGTTCTCTGAGTGGCGCCCCCTGCCGCTCGTCAGCGAGCGGATTGTCGTGCTGTAGTGGTGCAGCTGCCGGTAGGGCACCGTGGCCCGGATGACCTGGAAGTGGCCGTCCGCTTCGGTCCCGAGGATGTGCCCGCGGCGGGCCGAGATGTCGCCCAACACGGCGCCGACGTACTCCTCGGGCGTCGTGATGGTGACGGTGTACAGCGGCTCGAGCAGGCACGGCAGGGCGGCCGCGATGCATTCCTTGAAGGCGTGGTAGCCGGCGACCTGGAAGGCGATGTCCTTGGAATCCACGGGGTGCATCTTGCCCCCGTAGAAATCCACCGCCACGTCCGTGATCCGGTAGCCGGCCATGACGCCTTCGTTGGCGACGCTCCTGACTCCCTTCTCCACTGAGGCGACGAACACGCGGTCGACGTCGTTGCCGACCAGCGACTCCGTGAACACCACGCCGCTGTCGCGGGGCCCCGGGGAGATCCTCATCCACACCTCCGCGAACTGCCCGGCCCCGCCCGTCTGCTTCTTGTGGCGGTAGCGGGACTCCCCGCGCCCGCGGATCGTCTCGCGGAAGGGGACGCGCGGCTCCTCGAGCTCGATATTGACCCCGAACCGGCGCGAAAGCCTCTCCATGATCACCTGCAGGTGAATCTCCCCCTGTCCGGAGATGATCGTCTGGTGAACCTCGTCGTCCACTCGGTAGCGGAACGTGGGATCCTCCTGCTGCAGCATCGCCAGCCCGACCGCCAGCTTGTCCTCATCGCCCTTGGAGCGCAGCCTGAGGGCGACGTGGATGTTGGGGTGCGGGTATTCCTCTCGCGGCAGCTCGACGATGAAACGGGGGCTGCTCAGGGTGTCGCCCGTGCGGGTCTCCCGCAGCTTGACCGTCGCCCCGATGTCGCCCGCGTTCAGGGCCGTCACGGGCAGGCGCTCGCGCCCGTTGAGGATGAAGAGCTGTCCCAGGCGCTCCGTAAGCTGGCGGTTCCGGTTGAAGAGCTCGTCGCCGCTGCGCACCTTGCCGGAGTAGACGCGCATGAGCGACAGCTCTCCCACGCCGGGCTCGTTCATGGTCTTAAAGACGTAGGCGACGGGCTCCTTCCGCGAGAGCGAGACCTTGCCGGGCAGTCCGTCCGAATCCCGCGCAGGCACATCGACCCTGTCCTCGGGCGACGCGCCGTATTTGGCGATGAAGTCCATCAATCTCGCGACGCCGACATTGCGCTCCGCCGAGACGGCAAAGAGCGGGATGAACATCTGGCTCTGGACCGCCTTGTGGAGGCCGGCCCGCAGCTCGTCCTCGCTGAGGACGCCCTGGGCGAAGAACTTCTCCATGAGGGCGTCGTCCGACTCGGCGACATACTCCATCAGCTGCCGGTGGAGCTCATGCACGCGCTCGTCGAACTCCCCGTCACAGGCCTGCTCGACATACTTGCCGTTCCCGCCGGGCTTGTAGATGACGACCTCGTTGCGCAGCACGTCCAGGACGCGGCTGAACCCGGGCCCGGAGTCCAGGGGGATCGTCATCGGGAACACGGCCCTGCCGAAGTGCTCGCGGGCGTCGGCCAGCACGGAATCGAAGTCGAGGTTCGGCTTGTCAAGCGCGTTGACCGCAATGATCCGCGGCAGGTTGTGGTGGCCGGCGTAGTCCCAGACGGCATCGGTGCCCACGCCGAGTCCGTGGGCGGCGTTGATGACGACGAGTGCGAAGTCGCCGACGCGCAGCGCGCCGATCCCCTCGGCGATGAAGTCGGCGTAGCCCGGGGTGTCGATGATGTTGAACTTTCGCCCGAGCCACTCCGTGTGCAGGAGCGAGGCATGGACCGAGATCCCGTGCCGCTGCTCGCTCGGGTGGTAGTCGGAAGCCGTGGTCCCCGCGGTGATGCTGCCCAGGCGGCCTATCCGCCCGCTGCACAGGAGCATCGCCTCGCAGAGCATGGTCTTCCCGGCGGACGCGTGGCCGACTACGGCGAAATTCCGCAGTTCAGACGTGCGGTATTCATCCTTCATAGGGAATGGGGGTTTTGGGCCGTTTCGGCCCGGCCTAGATCATCGACAAACGAGGGGGCCGACGCGATCCGAATGATCACGCATTTTTTGTCATTGAGCGCGCTTCTGTTTGCGCATCAGCCGAACTGCCAATCGCATAAGGCTCCCTGATCCTCCCCGTGCGCGGCCGTTATTCAGCGCGGTGGGCTCACGGAACAGTTGCAGGCAAGGGGTGCTGGCGATACCCTCTGCTCGGGCCGCAACTCCACCCACACATGAAGCAACTCCTGCTTGCCGGATCCTGCATCGTTCTGCTCTGCGGCTGTCAGAGCAACTACTACGCCCAGAAATACAAGGACATGAAGGGCCCGGGGGCTGAGCGCTTCCTGCTCCCGCACACGGCTGCCGCGCAGGTCGTGCGCGTGGAGGTGGCCGACCTGCCCGCCGAGACGAGGAAATACGAGCAGCGCGGTTACCTGGCCATCGGCTATTCGAGATTCGTGGCCGATTCCGACAACTACTCCGCCCAGCTTCACGCGCAGGCCGACCAGGTGCAGGCCGACCTTGTCCTGTCCGCCATCACCGCCGCCGGCTACCGCAACGATGTCGTGGCCATGGACCAGGCGCCGACCATGAGCAACATGTCCAACAGCGGCGGCTACCTCCCGCCGTCGGGCGGCAAGGTGGCGGCCACGCCCTCCCTTGGATCCCCGAGCGCGTCGGACAACACGTCGGTGGCCTCGCTCTCCGACAGCGTTCCCCAGAGCGAATACGTCGCGGTCTTCATGCGCCGGCACGTCGTCCTGCTGGGCGCCAACCTGGACGACCGCCGCCCGCCCGCCTCCCCGGGCGCCGGCATGGCCATCGCCTCGATTGTCGCGGGCTCGCCCGCCGCCACGGCGGGCCTCGTGCCCGGCGACTTCATCACGGCGGTGGACGGGGAGACGTTCGCGGACCTGAACGCCTACAAGGCGCTGATCGATGCGCGGGCCGGCAAGTTAGTCCACCTCTCCGTGGTGCGCGGCGGCGCCGAGACGACGGTCGACGTCCAGCTCAATTCCCTGCAGGCCGCCCCCAAGTCCTGAGGAGGCCGCGGCGGCCGGATGCGCGATCCCGCCCGTCTACTGCCTTGAAACGCGCCGCACCCCGGGCCATTCTTCACGGTTCACCCCAACCCCTTATGAGCAAACTCGTCACCTCACTGCTTGTCCTCCTCCTGCTGGGCGCCGTCTCCCCGACGCGCGCCTCCAACGACCCGAGCTTCACGTTCAAGCGCGGCGTGAACATCTCCCACTGGCTCTCGCAGAACGGCGAGACGATGACCTACGCCGCGCCGTGGTTCGGCGAAAGCGACGTCGACTGGATCTCGAAGCAGGGCTTTGACCACATCCGCCTGCCCGTCGACTTCCGGCTCTGCCTCTCGCCCGACGGGTCGCTCGACGAGTCGAAGCTCACGCCGATCGTGAACGCGATCGCGTGGTCGAGGGCCCGCGGCCTGGGCCTGGTCCTCGACGCCCACTTCCTGCCGGGCGCCGACTTCAACTCGGTGGGCGGCGACAGCCGGGTCTACACGGACGCGGCCCTCCAGGAAAAGACCGCCCAGTGCTGGCGCCAGATGGCGCGGCGCTTCGCGAACGAGGGACCCTACCTGCGCTTCGAGATCCTCAACGAGCCGGTCGCGGCGGAGAACAAGCAGCTCAACCCCTTCATGCACAAGATGCTCGCGGCCATCCGGGAGAGCAATCCGACGCGCATCGTGTACGTGACCTCCAACAAGTGGAGCAGCTTCCACACGGTCGGCGACGTCGTGCTTCCCAATGATCCCTACATCGCCCTGACGATCCACTTCTACGAGCCCATCGTCTTCACCCACCAGAGGGCCCCGTGGGTCGGCTTCACGAACACCCTGCCCCCGGTCGCCTTTCCCGGGGTCACCCCGGACGTCACCGGCTACACGACCTCCATCTTCCACATGAAGCTCCACACCGGCGAGCCCATCGACGCCGCCGGGATCGAGAAGACCTTCGCCAGCGTGTCGGCATGGCTTGCCGTCCACGCGCCGAAGATCGAGGTCTACGTCGGGGAGTTCGGCGTCTTCAACACCGCGGACCCCGAGTCCACGCGCAACTGGATCCGCGCAGTCCGCACAGACTCCGAGAGCCGGGGATGGGGATGGGCCGTATGGGACTACAACGACAGCTTCGGCGTGCGCAGCCGCGACGGTTCCGGCACCCCCGTCCTCCAGGGCCTGTTCTCCAAGTAGGACCTCCGCGCGTCCGGCGCCCGGTTCCCGCGGCGCCGGCTAGCGGAACAGCAGCGGCGCGAAATTGACCAGGTTGTCGCGCCACACGGGCCAGTTGTGGATGCCTGGGGTCTCGATGGCCGCAGGATTGAAGCCTCTCTGGCGGAGCCAGGCGACGAACCTGCGGTTGGGCGCGATGAGGTCATCCTCGCTGCCGCAGGCGACCCAGAGCAGGCGCGGCGCCTTCGCGGGGTCCAGTCCCGGAAGCACCTTGCCGAAGTCCGCGTAGAGGGTCGCCGAGCTGAAGCCGCCGACCCATCCGAACAGGTCCGGGTGTCCCAGCCCGATGATGAGGCTTTCGCCGCCGCCCATGGAGAGCCCGGCGATGGCCCGGTCCTCGCGGCGGACGGAGACGCGGTAGGACGCCTCCACCTGCGGCACGATCTCCGTAAGGAGCGCGCGGCTGAACAGGTCCAGGTTGCGCCCGATTTTAGCCTCGTCGTTCCACTGGCCGAAGCCGCCGGTCACAAAGCCCATGTCCCCGTAGCCCATGGGCATCACGACGACCATCGGCACCGCCCTGCCCTGCGCGACCAGGTTGTCCAGGACAAGGTTCGCCTTTCCCTCGTGCGACCACGAGTCCGCCAGCGAGCTCCATCCGTGGAGCAGGTAGAGCACCGGGTAGCGGCGCGCGGAGGCGGGGTCGTAGCCCGGGGGCGTGTACACGTAGTAGTCCTCGGTGCCGCCCGGCAGCCCTACAATCGCCGCGCTGCGGTAGACATGGTGGTGGAGCACGCCGTGCACCACGTCGGTCAAGTCCCACAGCTGCGGGGACGCGCCCGGCACCGTCACCTCGTTCGTGCGGAACGCCAGGTTGGGGTCCACGGCGGGGTTCAGGGGATCGAGGACGCCCGTCCCGTCGACCTGCAGCCCGTACATGTGCAGGGCCGGTGCAAGCGGGCCCGTCGTGTACGTCCACACCCCGTCGGAGCCCTTCACCAGGGGAATCGGGTGGTGGTCGTAGTCCAGCCCCAGCGTGACCTTCTGCGCCGTGGGGGCGTAGTAGCGGAACGTGACGCTGCGGTCGGCGTTCACCTCGTGGGAGTTGAGGTCGGGCTGCTGCGCCCGGGCCGCGCAGCCGAGGAGGCCGAAGGCGGCAAGGACGCGCAGGGTCTTGGATGCGGTGGAGTTCATCGGGTTGGCGGGAGCGTTATCCATGCCACCGGGCGCGGCGACAGGAAAAAGGCGGCGTCAGAAGGGGCGCTGGAGGGAGCGCGGATCCTCCCCCGCCCTCAGCGAGATGTCGGCGCCCTCGAGGCCGAGCTCCAGGCACTCGAAATAATTTCGCACGCACTGGCCGAGCCGGTCGTGGCCCAGTCCCCCGCGCTCGATGTGGTCGACCAGCCTGCGCCCGAGCGCGGCGGCGTGCTCCCTCAGTTGCGCGGCGGCCTCCGCCGGCGGGTTCTCGTCGAGGTTCATGCACGCGTCGAGAAGCTCGACCATTTCGGTCGCCAGACGGCGGGACTCGGCGGCGTCCGAGCCCGGCTCCCCCCTGGGGGGAAGCAGCGGCAGGATGCGCCGCGCGACCCGCCCCGCATGGGGAAGGTTCAGTGCGACCTTGAAGTGGGGACGTTCACCCTTGGGCTGCATGGGGACTTGGGGCCGGGTCCGCGCCGCGCGCACTCAGGGCCCCGGTGCCGCGGGGATCCGGGACTCGTAGCGGTCCCAGTGCTCGACCAGGGCGTGGACCACCGGCGCGCCCACGCGGTAGGCCGACTCGACGGCGATCGCCGTTCCGCTCTCCTCGCCGGTCAGCAGGTTCTCGACGACGCCCTTGCTCGCGGGCGGCTCGGAGTAGTTGCTGGCGGTCCTCAGGACCAGGTAGCGCCGGGGGTCGACCCGGCCGGCCTTCGCGAGCATGTGCAGCGCGTAGGAGATGCTCTGGTCCTCGCACTCGGTCATGACAAAGCGGGCCTTGCCCCCGGTGTAGAGCTCGCACCAGTGCTCCGCCCAGCGAGTCAGTGTCGGGCCGTGCCAGTACCGGGCCGTCCCGAGCGTGTCGCCAACGAGGACGAACGGCGGCCGCTGGCCGCTGGGGTGCCCGACGTAGAGGGCGCGGTACCGGGCCATCTCGGGGGAGTCGCGCAGCGCGACGTCCTTCGAGAGGGAATAGGCCCAGGCGACGAGGCCCGGGTCCAGCTGGAACGCCATGGGCTTCTGGCTCCAGTCGCGGGGCCCCGGGGCCTCGTCGGGGTACTCCGCCCCGTAGGGGATGATGCCGTAGGGCCAGCCCTGTGGCGCGTCGTGAAGGTCGATCTCGTTGACGTTGTCGCCGTCGACGACCCACTGCGCCCACGCCGCGCTCCCGACACTCGCCCTGTCCGCGTCGACCCCGGCGATGCCGGCGACCATGAAGTAGGTGTGGGAAAGGTCAAAGCGCGGGTCCGTCCCGAGCAGCATCATCGCCAGCCCGCTGCGGTTGCAGGTCCCGGTCACCATGGCGTAGACGCCGGCGTCGTTATAGCGAATCGGGTGGGCCAGGCCGGGGATCTCCAGCGTTCCGGCCAGCTTCTCCCGCTCCACCCAGTCCTGGAGCTCGCCCGGCTTGTCGCCGGTGTCGGCTCCGATCTCAAAGGTGGTCAGGATCATCACCTTGGGCCTGAGGACATCGGCCCGGGCCGATGCGCCGGCGCAGAGGCCGGCGAGACACGCGGTCAGAATGAGAAATCGCGGCAGGGGGGGCAGGGACGGCGAGGTGCGAGTCATGGAGGTAGGTCGGGCAAAGCATGCCACAGGCCAAGGACACAGGGAAGCCTGACGCTGTTTTTCCGGCCCAAATCAGCGCCGCGGGGGCGCCGGGGACGGGCGCGCGGCCTGAAAGGGTCCCTTGAAAGCCCGCAAGATGTTTTGCCGTATGCTTTTAAATAATACCTTCCCATTCTCCACGACTTTGAATCAAATGGCACATTCATACAGTGATCCTGTCTAGTCGCATTCCCGCATTCCTTTTCCCGTTTGATCCGTCCTTATTTCTGGCCGAGTGTGCCACCCCGCCCTCCCGCCGACAGCTGGCGCGCGACTGCGGCGCACCCCGCACCCACGACCCTTTCCTGCCCATTTCCCTTTGATATCCAACATGCACGTGCTTACCCGTTCATTCGCCGCGCGACCCAATAGGGGCCTCCTGTCCCTTTTGCCCCTGCTCGCGTGCCTGTGCACGCCCCTGGCGGCGCAGGTCAACTACGCAACGCCCTACACCTTCAGCATCCTCGCAGGGTCGCCGGGCTTCTCGGGCTCCTCGGATGGCACGGGCACCGCGGCGGGCTTCGGCCAGCCCTACGGCCTCGCGATCGACTCCAAGGGCAATGTCTACGTGGCGGACCGCAAGAGCAGCACGATCCGCATGATGACGCCGGCGGGGGTCGTCACGACGATCGCCGGCCTGGTCGACAATCCCGGGACGACGGACGGCGCGAAAACCGTCGCCCAGTTCAACCTTCCCTCGGGCTTGGCGGTTGACGGCAGCGGCAACCTCTACGTCGCCGACACCCAGAACAACACCATCCGCAAGGTCACCTCCGCGGGCGTCGTTTCGACCTTGGCGGGAATCGCAGGCTCGAGCGGATCCACGGACACCGCATCCGGCGTGAAAGCGCTCTTCAACCTGCCCTACAGCATCGCGATCGACAGCGGCGGCAACCTCTATGTCGCCGACTTCGGCAACAACACCATCCGCAAGGTCACCTCCGCGGGCGTCGTCACCACGCTCGCCGGCACGGCGGGCTCGGGAGGGAGCACGGATGGGTCGGGCACCGCGGCGCTCTTCAACCAGCCCGCCAGCATCACCATCGACTCCAGCGGCAACCTCTACGTCGCCGACTCGAGCAACAGCACCATCCGCAAGGTCACCTCCACGGGCGTCGTCTCCACGGTCGCGGGCACGGCGACACTGACCGGCGACCTGGACGGCGTCGGCCAGGCGGCCCTCTTCAGCAGCCCCCGTGGCATCACGGTCGACAGCTCGGACAACCTCTACGTCGCCGACTCGGGCAACAGCACGATCCGCAAGATCACCCCGGCGGGCGTCGTGACGACCCTTGCGGGCATTCCCGGGGACTATTCGGAGACGCCGGGCACCGGGCAGAACGCGCTGTTTGACGTTCCCATCGGCATCGTGGTCAACACTACGGGAACCCTCTACGTGTCGAGCGAGCTCGCCTACGTGGTCGCCCAGGGAACCGTGGCGACCGCCGTCGTCCCAACCTTCACCGAGCAGCCCTCCGGCGTCACGATCGCCAGCGGGAGCACCGTGGTGTTCCGCGTCCAGTCCTTCGCCCTGCCCGCGGCATCCTACCAGTGGTACCTGAACGGCGTGGCCCTGACGGGCGCCAACCAAGCCTCCCTGCTGGTGAGCGGCGCCACTGCGGCGAACGCCGGCGACTACACGTGCGTGGCGAGCAATGCGTCCGGCTCGACCGTGAGCAGTGCCGCGACCCTGAAGGTTTCCTCGACGACGGACGTAGGCCGGCTGATCAACATCTCCTGCCGGTCGCAGGTCGAGACCATCAACGACATCCTGATCGCGGGCTTTGCGGTGGGCGGCGCCGGGACCTCGGGCAGCCAGAACCTGCTGATCCGCGCCTCGGGCCCCGCCCTCTACACCGACTTCGGCCTCCTCGGCACCCTCGCTGACCCGCAGCTGCAGCTCTTCAGCGGCGCCACGCCAATCGCCTACAACGCCGGATGGGGCGGCACCACGGCGATCGAGAACGCCGACAAGGCCGTCGACGCCTTCGAGTGGGTCAACATCACCAGCCTCGACTCCGCCCTGATCGAAGACCTGGCAAGCGGTCCGTACACGGCCCAGGTGTCGGGCGAGACCGGCGACACCGGCATTGCGCTCGTCGAGGTCTTTGACGCGACGCCGGCCGGGACCTACACCGCCGCGACCCCGAGGATCACCAACATCTCGGCCCGCGCCTATGTCGGCACCGACGGAGGAATCCTGATCGCCGGTTTCGTGATCGGCGGCTCCACCGCGCGCACGGTGCTGATCCGCGCCTCGGGCCCGTCCCTTGCCCAGAGCCCGATCAACCTGAGCGGGGTGCTTCCCGACCCCGAGCTGCAGCTCTACCGCTCCAATGGCGACGGATCCTCGACGCTGCTGAGCACGTCCGCCGCCTGGGGCGGCGACCCCTCGATCGTAAGCGCCGCGGCCTCGGTGGGCGCGTTCACCTGGCAGAGCGCCTCAAGCGCGGACTCGGCCCAGATCGTGACGTTGCCCCCGGGCGATTACACGGCGGAGGTCTCCGGGATCACCAACGACACGGGCATCGCCTTGGTCGAGGTGTACGAGATTCCCTAGTCTAGCTGCGCGACGACAAGCACAAGGGCCGAAGCCAGCCCGCGGTGAACTCCGCAGCGGGTTGGCAATCCGGGCGGCAGGACGGGCCTTCGGCAGGCGCGCTGAAATCCCGGGACCGCTACCAGTTCCACAGGGCGGCCCGCTGAACGCCGCCCCGCGTCCTATCCGCGCCCGATCCCGGCCAGCGCGACGGCGATCAACCCGGCGACCCGCGCGTTGTTGCGCAGCAGCGCCGTGTTGGCCGTCTGCGACCGCCCCCCGGACAGCTCCGAGATGCGGCCCAGGAGGAAGGGAGTGAGCTCCTTGCCGTGGATGCCCTTCACCCCGGCCTCCGCGGTTGCGGCGACGATCGCCCTCTCGGCCTCGGCGAACGGCAGCTCATGCTCCTGCGGCACCGGGACCGTGAAGAGGATCCCCTGGCTCAGCCCCATCCGCTCCGCGGAATGGATGATGCGCGCGGCCCCTGCGGCGTCCTCGACGCGGGCGTCGATCGCCAGCCCGCTGTCCCTGGAGTAGAACGCCGGCAGCGTCGCGGTCCGGTAGCCGACGACCGGGACGCCCTGGGTCTCCAGCACCTCGAGCGTGAGGGGGAGGTCCAGGATGGACTTCGGCCCGGAGCAGACGACGGCGACCGGCGTGCGGCCGAGCTCGGACAGGTCGGCCGAGATGTCAAAGGGCTGGCCCCGGTGGACGCCACCGATGCCTCCCGTCGCGAAGACGCGGATCCCCGCCCGGTGGGCGACGATCATGGTGCCGGCGACCGTCGTCGCGCCGTGCTCGCCCTGGGCGAGCACGATCGGGAAGTCCCGGCGGCTGCACTTGCGGGCGGAATGCGGGGGAAGCGCCGCCAGCATGCCGATCTCCGCCTGGGTGAGTCCCACGCGGATCCTGCCGGCGACGACCGCGATCGTGGCCGGCACGGCCCCCGCCTCCCTGACGGCCGCCTCCATGGCGAGCGCCGTGTCGCGGTTGGCCGGAAAGGGGAGGCCGTGGGTGATGACCGTGGATTCCAGGGCCACGACCGGCAGGCCGCGCCGCAGCGCGTCCGCCACCTCCTCGCCGAGTGAAAGTATGTCCTTCGGGGTGTCCACAGCCGCAGGATGGAGGTTCATCCGAGCGCTGCAAGGCGGCGATCGCGCTCCGCGCGGCCCACCGATCCCGGATGGACGACGCCCCAGCCCTCGATGCAGAACGACGCCGCGACCGCGCCCATCGCCGCCGCCCGCCGCAGCGGCGCCGATTCCGCAATGCCGGCGAGAAGTCCGCCGCAGTAGGTGTTGCCCGCCCCGGTCGGGTCCACCACCCGTGCGACGGGGACCGCCGGGATCCGCAAGGGCGCGCGCGACGCGTGGTCGGCGACAAGGCTGCCCTCGGGGCCGAGGCGCAGGGCGACCGCGCGGGCGCCGTCTCCCATCATCGCGTCGACAATCCCCTCCGCCGACAGCATCCCGTAGATCTCACGCGCCTCGACCAGATTCGGCGACACGAGGTCGACCGGGCACTCCCGAAGCGTGGTGCGGAAGGCGTCGCGCATTTCGGCAACCATGACCTGCTGCAGCGGCTCCCAGAGGACGAACCCGCCCAGGCGGGCGCGCCAGCGGCACACGCCCTCCAGCCCCTGGAGGAGGTAGAAGGCGGCCCGGCAGTCGTAGAGCGCAGGCAGGTCTGCGGGCCCCAGCCCCTCGATGAACGGGGCGGTCTCGGCCACCCGGTAAAGCTCCCGGCGCCGCCCATCGTCCTCGAAGAGCTGCCAGGCGCGGATCTGGTCGATGGGAAGCTCCTTGAGCCCGCGCGTATCGAGGTGCGCGTCCATGAACGCCCTACAGTCTGCGGGAAAGCCCCTCCCGATGGGCGCCACGATGCCGGGCCGCTCGCCCCAGACGGCGGCGCCCATCATCGCGTGGACCGCCGCGCCGCCGAGGGAGCCCATGCGCGTCTGCCCGCTGGCGAGCACGATGTCATCGATGAAGACGCCGCCCACCCCGATGATCCTCGGGGACTGCCCAAGCATGGAGGAGCTTGTTTGCTGGGGCGCGCCCATCCCGGGGACGCTAGCGGCGCGGGCCGCCGAGTGCGAGCCGCCGTTGGGGCGTGCCGGTCACGGCACCTTGCGGCGCGAGCGCAGCCGCGTGAAGATGAGCGACACCACCAGGAGCACCACGCCGAGGACGACAAGGGACAGCGTGCGCAAAAGCGGCTCCAGCCGGCTGAGGCCCGCGACCGCCATGTAGACCGCCGTCAGCAGCAGCGTCGCGTGCCCCATCCAGCGGTACTTCGAGTTGTGCAGCACCGCGGCCACGAGGTAGTAGAGGAGGGCCGCGCCCACCCAGGCGAGCCCCACCCAGGCCGGCGGCACCAGGTGGTAGAGGGCGTAGGGAAAGACGACGAAGGCGACCGCCAGGTAGGCGTTGCGCATGAGCATCGTCTTTAGCTCCAGCCTCTCCTGCTTCCAGGCGAGGAGCCGCGCTGTCACCATCGCCACCACCCCGAACCCTAGGCTGACCCCGCGCTCCTGCTCGACCGACGCCACGTACCCGGCGAGGATCCCAACGAAGATCACAAAGTTGGCCACCACGACGAAGCGGGAGCGCAGCCATATCGCGGTGGCCACGACGATGACGCTCTGCACGGAAAGCCAGACGAACATCTCGGGCGCCCGCGTGGCCTTCATGATCGCGAAGCTCAGGAGGAGAAAGCCCGCCATCGCGCACACAAACGAGCCGATGGGATCCTTCCTCCTCGCGTGCACGAACGCCAGGGCGAGCAGCGAGACCGAGGCGACGGCCTGGGCCTCCACGAAGCGCCCCTCGTAGCTCTGCAGCGCGTGCATCAGGTAGATCAGGCTGCCCAAGCACGTGGTCAGGAAGATCCCCGCGTTGGCGACCATGTCCTCCCGGTCCGGCGTGGACAGGAGCAGGCCCAACGAGAAGGCGGCGAGGGACACCAGCAGCGCCAGCGGGCCCCAAGGCGCCGGGGCAAACCACTGCACCGGGCGGCCCAGGAACGGATTGTTGAGCGCCCAGGCCGCATAGGCCGCGTAGGCGAGCGGCATCGCGGTCAGGACCATGACCGGCTTGTGGCGCGCGACCCCGGCTGCCGCGGCCGCGACCGAGAGGAGCGCGATCAGTGCCAGCGCGTAGGCCGGCTCGCCCACGGCCACCGCGGTCGCGTAGCCCGTGACGAGGGCGAACCCCGACAGCCAGGGCGAACCCTTCCTCAGGGCGACGACGAGGTTGAGGGCGGCGCAGAGGGTGAGGACCCCGGCGCCCGCCAGGGAATCCGCGGCGAGCGCATGCTCCGCCCCCAGGTAGCAGAGCCTCAGGCCGGAGAACCAGCACAGCCCCATCGCGGTGGCGATCAACGGGGCGCAGACCACCTCAAGCCTGCGCGTGAAGAACGCCGCGAGCGCGTAGATGGCGCCGGCCAGCGCGAAGCCGGCCAGCGAAGGCAGCGCGCTCGCCAGTCCGGCATAGGGCTGCGACAGCGTGAAGGCGGCCCCGAAGCCGAGCGCCGCAATGCCCACCTTGGCGAACCACTCCTGGCCCACCTTGAATTCGAGCTCCTCCTCCCGCTGCTCCACGCAGGCGGGGCTCGCCTTGGGGGCGGCCGCGGACTCGTCCAGACGCAGGTAGGCCTCGATCCGCGCGAGGCGCGCCTCCAGACGCTGCATCTGCGCGGCGGCGGGATCGCTGGAAGGGTCGCTCGGCGGAGGGGCCATGGCACTCAGGGGGCGCACGCGCGCCGCTGCGCGCCGGCGCGGCACGCCACGGCGGGGACCGTCGAAACCAAGGGGGTATTCCGAACGACGCTCATTCGGCAGGCTTCAGGCTAGCAGGCCGGGGCGGCGCCCGCACCCCTCCTGTTGTCCAAAGCTGCGCATTTCTTGGGACAAGCCGACCGGCGGGTTGCAACGCTTGGAGGGACCGGCAAGAATCCGAGCATCGTGCGGCCCGCGTTCCTCGCCCTTCTCCTCCTTCCCCTCACCATGGCCGCCCAAGATGCCTTCCCGCGAACGCCCCCTGGAACCTGCGAGCTGAAGACGCTGCCCGCGGGCACCCTCCTCAAGGCGGAAGACTCGGGCACCTACTTCGACCACGCCAACAGCCTGTTCATGCCGCTCTTCAGGTACCTCTCGTCCCACGACATCCGGATGACCGCTCCGGTCGAGGCGCAGATCGAATCCGCGGCGATGTTCTTCTGGGTGTCCCCGGACGAGGCGGCGAAGGCCACCGGGGACGAGGGCCCCGTGAGGGTCGTCCGGGTCCCCGCGCGCCCGGTCGCGAGCATGGGGGCCCGCGGCGGCTACAGCCGTGAGCACTTCGAGGAGACGCGCGCCGCGCTGATGGCGTGGCTGCGGCAGAGGCCGGACGTCGAGCCGGCGGGGGCGGCCTACGCCGTCTACTGGAACGCGCCCTTCGTGCCGGGTTTCATGAAGACCTACGAGGTCCATGTCCCCGTGCGCACGCGAAACCCGTCGGCCCGCTAGTACAGCGGCGCGTTGTTGGCGGGGTCGGCGAGGAGCGCCTCGAATCGGGGGTCGCCGTGCAGCGGCGTGAAGAACGGGTTGGCCGCCAGGTCGTGCACGTTAAATGAATTGGTGACGGGAACGCGGAACAGGTGCCTCAGCTCCTCGATCGCCTCGTCCTTGTGCCCAGTCCAGGAATGGGCATAGGCCAGCACAAGCGAGCAAACCGGTCCGTCGACGGCGTCACGCGACTCGGGCAGGATCTCCACCGCGTGCCGCGCAAGCCTCAGGGCCTCCTCGTCGCGGCCGAGGATGAGCGCATATCCGGTGCCGTACAGGAGGAGGGCCCAGTTGTCCGGCTCCTGCGCCAGCCTCCGGCGCACCTCCTCCGGAAAGTCGCCGGCCCTCGCGCGCGCCGCGGCCATGTCGCCGGCGGCCATCAGCGTGATGCAGGCCTGGAAGGCCTGGACGTAGTGCTGCTCCCCGTCGCCGTCGTAAAACGGCAGGAGCTTGTCGAGGCGCACCGCCTCGGCCCAGTCACCCTTCTCGCGCGCCCATTGTCTGCGCAGGTCGATCCCGGACTCCGAGTTGGCCTTCTCCGGGGGCAGATGGGCCAGGAACTGGTCGGCCTCGGCCGTGGAGGCGCGGATAATGAAGGGGGCGGCGGCCAATGCGAACGCCTCCTGGGTGTCCTCAGGCAGCAGGCCCATCTTCCTGCGCTGCTCCACCACGTAGTCGTCGTAGCGCCGGCAGCCGAGCAGCGTTTCGGCATAGTTGCGCGAATAACTCGCATTGCCCGGGTCGAGCTGCGTCGCGCGGCGGAGGTTGGCGATGGCCTCGGGCCAGCGGCCCTGCCTGCGGGCGATCAGGCCCATGGCCGAGCAGTAGCTCGGGTCGTTCGGGTGCTGGCGGGCGAGCCGCTCGTACTGCCCAAAGGCGCCGAGGTAGTCGCGCTCGCCGTAGTAAAGGTAGCTGGCGTACGCGTCGATGACATCGGGAAGCCCCGGGCCGAGGCGCATGGCGGTGTCGATCGCCTCCTTGGCCCGGGCTTTCCGGGCCTCGGACTGGTCATGGCCCCAGAACACATAGAGCGCCTCGATGTGGGCGAGTTCCCCCCACGCGGCGGCGTAGTTGGGGTCGATCTCGACCACCCTCTTCACAAGGGCCTCCCGTTCGTTGAGGGCGGCCAGCGTGTTGCCCATGCGGTTGCTCACGTCGCGCGCCCGCAGGAAGAGCTCGTAGGCCTCGGACTTCTCGGTGGGCCGGTGGGCGATCAGCACTTTCTCCTCCGGGGACAGGGCGGTCTGGAGCGCGCCGGCGATCTGCTGGGACAGCTCGGCCTGAATCCCGAAGACGTCGGTCAGGTCGCGGTCGTAGGCCTGGGCCCAGACGTGCTCGTCGCTCGCCGCGCGGATCAGCTGGCCCGTGACGCGGACGCGGTTGCCCGACCGGCGCACGCTGCCCTCGAGGATGTAGGCGACGCCCAGCTCCTGGGCGATCTGGCGGATCGACTTCGACGTCGTGCGGTAGGGCATCACCGACGTCCGGGAGACGACCCGGAAGTCGCGCACGAGGGCCAGGTTCGTCAGGATGTCCTCGTGGATGCCGTCGGCGAAGAACCCGCTGTCCTTGTCGTCGCTCATGTTCGTGAACGGGAGGACGGCGATGGACTTGTCGTTGGCCGCAGGCGCAGCAGATGCGGGCGCGGCGGCAACCGGGGCGGGCCGGCGAGTGACCACGAGCGCCGCGACGATCGCCACGCCCACGGCGACCAGGGCGCCCGCGATCCAGAAATGGGCGTTGCTTCGCGCCTGCGCGGCGCCCGCCTCGGGGGCTGGTGTGCGCGACGCCTCCGAGGCCCTCGCCCTCGGCTTCTCAAGGCTGGCGCGCACCTGCTCGACAAACTGCGGCGTCGGCACGCCCCTCGGCATGCGGGTCCACTGCACCTTCAGGAATTCCTCGGGCACCGTGGCCTCGTTCTCCCGGGTCTCGTCGATGACGACCGGCATCAGGAAGGGGACGCCCGCGGCCATGTCCTGCATGCGCTCGACGGCGATCTTCCACTCCCTGCGGAAATACCCCTCCCCGCGCGCCTGCGTCGCGGCCGAGATGACGGGGACGCAGAGGGTGCACGTGCGGATCTGCGAGCGGATCTTCTGGTCCCATGCGTCGCCGCCGCGCAGCTCGTTCTGGTCGAACCACACCTCAACGCCGAAGGCGCGCAGGGCATCGGCAAGGCGGCGCGCGGCGTCGGAGTCCTCGCGCGCATAGCTCAGAAAGACCGCCCTGGGAGTGGTGGGAGCTTCCGACATGGATTAGACAGGTTAATGGCGGGCAACAGGTGTTCAGGCCAGCACAAATCCCCCCGGGGCGCGGCCCCGGCCGGGAGCCGCGCCGTTTTGGGTCGCAAGCCTCCACTCCGGCGCTACGATTGCGCAAGGCTCCCCTCAACAGAGGACAGTCCTCAGAAAACCATGAGCAACCCCACCGTAGCCCAGAAGTTCCCATATGTTAAGGACACCGCTCCCGGCACCTATTACTGGTGCTCCTGCGGAAACTCGAAGACTCAGCCCTTCTGCGACGGCTCCCACAAGGGCACGGGCCTCACACCCGTACAGGTCGTGATCACCGAGCAGAAGAAGGTCGCCTGGTGCGGGTGCAAGCACTCGAAGAACGGCACGTTCTGCGACGGATCCCACGGGAAGCTTTAACCAGGTGCCCGGATCCGGGCCCCGCGCCGCGCAGGGTTGCCAACTGCTGCCTAATTTAGCGGCTTTTATCCGCTTCCATCTTGTTTCTTTGGGCTTTTGGACGATATTATCGGCATGAAACTTTCGGTTTGGGCTAAAAAGCAGGGACTTACCTACGGT